>Ga0268283_1000188_pt1 | contig 57435 bp, 47 predicted proteins | sample saktaG_13_FD_190140 | JGI IMG/M metagenome (GOLD analysis project Ga0268283, IMG submission 190140) | Saline water microbial communities from Sakinaw Lake, British Columbia, Canada - sak_2013_06_06_36m | ecosystem: Environmental > Aquatic > Non-marine Saline and Alkaline > Saline ...
TTGAACCCTATTGAACACAAGTGGGCACAAGCAAAATCTATTCGTAGGAAAAAAAATTGTTCTATTGATTCCCTCTTTTCTAATTATGTTTTATAATCATTTTATAGAGGTTTAGCTATATACTCCTTTTTCACCTGAAGTGAGATCGAAGCAAAGCCTGAGGAAGGAAAAAAGAACCTCGCGTATGGGAAAACGACTATAAAAGACGGACAGGTAATTATGAACACCCACGAAACAGATTTTTATTCCTGGACACAAGAACAAGCAGCACTACTAAAACAAGGACGGTATTTAGAAATGGATCATGAGCATCTGATAGAAGAATTAGAAAGCATGGGTGCAAGCGAACGGCGGGAACTTGTGAACCGGCTAGCGGTGTTATTAGCTCACCTACTCAAATGGCAATACCAGCCAGAACGGCGCGGTAACAGCTGGCGGCTTATAGTTGAAGAACAACAGCGCAAAGTCGGACGTGTGCTACGACAAAACCCCGGCTTAAAACCAACCATCGGGGAAAGCATTGAAGATGCCTACGGGGACGCACTGCTAATAGCGGCAAGGGAAACTGGCTTGAATGAAAACACTTTTGCAAAAGAACGCCCGTGGACTGTCGCCCAAGTGCTTGAGAGTGAATTCTAGCCTGACTCTGTGGCTGAGAAAAAATAAAGGTACCTTGTATACGGAAAAGCTGTCTTAGTATTATTAGAAATCAGATCTCCCCACTTATTTTTTTAATAAAATCCTCTACAGTGAACCAATTTCTAGTAGCCGGGAGGATTTTAGACTTTTTGTTAACTTCATACATGTGCGTTTTCCATTTCCCCGTAGCAACATCATTCCTTAGTATCTTCCCATGCAAACCTAAGTTGCGTCCAACAAAAAATCTCTCTCCGCGCTTATACTCGGCAAGGATTTCCGAACCGGTCATATCATCATCTTTATTTTTTCCGAACTGAGAAAAATCACCCTTGGACCTCTGCCTCTCCGATACCTGTATTTCTGATGTGCCACCGCGCAACACAGAATCCGATCGAGTTACGGATTCTGTACTGTACTTCGCAAGCTGATTCGGCACATCATTATACTCGTAAGTTTTTCCCTGTCCCAAATAAGTTACCTTTGCAAGCCGATCAAGTACTTCTCCAAAATTTTGGGGGCGGTCTTCAGGTGCTGATTCAATACAGTCTTCTAAGAAATCAGAAAAAGAATTAGAAAAAGGGTGATTTTCAAGAGTAAGACTCTTTTTCTTTCTACTAGGCTGTGGATTCAGAAACAATGCTTGGTTGAGTGTTTTCCCAAACGCATAAATATCCGACCAAGGTCCCACTTTATCGTTTCTTGAGCCGATCTGTTCTGGAGCGGAGTATTCATAGGTTCCTCCCAGACTTAAAGCTAAAATTGATTTATTAATTGTTCCTGCAACAATACTCTCTTGTATTACACGAGAACGTACTGCCAGACCAAAATCAATAATTTTAACTTCAGGATTACCCTCTTTTAAATTTATCAACAAATTGTCTGGTTTAAGATCTCGGTGAAAAACTCCTTTATCATGAGCACTCTTCATTGCCTCTGCTATTCTCTTGGCTAAAAAAATCGTCTGATCTAGTGTTAAGCATCCATTTTTGGAGAGGTAATTTTTCAGAGATTCTGCAGGAAAATATTCCATAACTAGGTAAGGACGCTGTTTATTTTCCCCTGCATAATCACAATCATTTACTGCAACAATGGAAGGATGGCGCAACCCCTGCAGAATGCGGCCCTCCTGAAAGACGTCCGCGATATCTCGATCTAGCGTTTCTAGGTGGAACGTTTTTACTACTACAAGGTGTTCCAAATGTACATGTTGGCACTGGAAAGCAACGCCAAAACCACCTGCTCCAAGAATCTTACGAGGCTCATACTTGTTAAATGGAAAAGGAGAAAATCGTTTTTCGTCTAATCGGACTGCAACCCGAAGTGCAGTAAGTCCTTGTTCCCACTTTTGTTGTTCAAGATAGGCTTGGTATTCATTGTAGTATGCTTCAGCTTTTGCAATGTCAGAACCAGGTAAGGCAGCTTCTTGCTGAAACCAATCAGCAGCATGGTCGTAGACGCCAATACCCATAGCCAATCGACCTAAACCACCTAAAAGTTCGCGATTGTATTTTCCTTCGTGCATGCTACCAATTCGTTTTTCAAGCTCATCTAACAACTTGGTATCATTAACACTTCCCAATGATGCAGAGAAACTTGAAGGTATACTTCCACGTCGAGCATGTTCAGGGATGCACTTCAAGAGCCTAAGGAGCATAGCCTTTATGTCGGCCATTTCGGCTTCCTGACGCCCTAACTGCATAGAGAGGGTTTCACCGTGTACTGCGAGAAGTTGCTTAAACCCTTCCCAGTTTTGCCAGACTTGGGAGAGCATCTCAAATTGGAGATCTTCGCGTAGCTTAGGCTGGCTTACAATGGATTGTCGTAGAAAATAACTAAAAGCACTAGTTAACCAAGTGCTGATCTTTCCTTCGGGGTCACTGAGAAAACGCACAAGGTTAGGATATCCGTTTAATTCTTTACTGGTTTCTGCAAGTAACCCGCGCGCTTTTTCTAACATTACACAGGGGTCAGAAATTCTAGCAAAAGTTTTGTCGGCTGTGATCAATTCCTTCACAGTTTCTACAGCTTCCAGAAGACCTGCACTGCGCGCTGCACGCAATTCCGCAAGACACTCGGCCCGAAAGCCTTTATCTTGACTTTGTATCCAATTTTTGAGAGGAGTTAGTACTCCGCGCTCAGTACCACTGAGGGTTTTTTCTTTTGCCCACGTTACAAAAAAAGAAGGATCTGGGAGGGCAAACTCAACGAGATTCCAAGTTTGAGCATTGGCCTGTGCAATAGCGGTGGGTAGTGCTTGCGTGGGGTCAGCATAGCGATCCTCAATCCATTGAACAGCTTTGTCTCCAATTTCACCGATAGCTTGATGTACGACAAATTTTACGATAGGGGTCATTAGCTTCATGGAAAGACCAACTCAACAGTGAAAAACATTAGGAGGTTAATCACACAACCATGACATTCAGTGGCGCTCCCTGGGGGTTTCGAACCCCCGTTACCGCCGTGAGAGGGCAGCGTCCTAGGCCACTAGACGAAGAGAGCGGAGACAGGAAAAACTTTGAGACTAAACACGGGAATTATGATACGCTAATGCTCAGAGAATGCAAGTTTTAATCTTCACATATTTGACATATGGAGTGTGCGAACCATTAGCCAACCCGTTATTATTCCCCGACCAAACCACATCGTCTCCCGGGCACAGATCAGCGATGCTGCCCTCAAGGTTCTCTACCGACTCATGCAAGCGGGCTATGATGCTTACTTGGTGGGGGGTGGAGTGCGAGACTTGCTCCTAGGACGAGTTCCAAAAGATTTTGATGTAGCCACCAACGCTCGCCCAGAACAGATCAAAGAAGTATTTCGCAACTGCCACTTAATTGGTAGGCGGTTTCTACTTGCCCATGTTCGTTTTGGACACGAGACTATTGAAGTAGCTACCTTCCGAGCAGCACACACCGAAGACACGGAAGGACAAGGTGCAATGGAAGGTGGGCGCATTACGCTGGACAACGTCTATGGCACACTTGACCAAGACGCTTGGAGGCGAGATTTTACAGTCAATGCCCTGTATTACAACATTCGTGATTTTTCAGTAGTAGATTTTAGTGGGGGCTTGCAAGACCTGGAAGCAAAGGTACTCCGAATCATGGGAGATCCCGTAAATCGCTACCGAGAAGATCCAGTTCGGATGCTACGTGCAGTGCGGTTGTCATCTAAGCTGGGTTTTTCTATTGACCCTGCCACGGAAGCTCCGATCTCAAAATTTGGATATCTTTTGCGTGGCATCCCACCTGCTCGCTTATTTGAAGAAGTCTTGAAGCTATTTTTTGGAGGTGCAGCAGTGCAAACCTTTGCACAGCTCAAACGTTACGGCCTCTTTACAGAGCTTTTTCCCCTTACTGCAAGGGCTCTCACTTCGGAAATAGCCAATTCCTTTCTATCCATGGCTCTGTCCAATACGGATGCAAGGGTAGCCATCGGAAAACCAGTCACTCCAGCCTTTTTGTTCGCGACCTTATTATGGGAGCCAGTACGAAAGGGTATGTTGAAACGATTGGATTTGTCTCCGTTAGAAGCTATCCAGACATCTGCTGATCTTGTTCTTCAAGAGCAAAGCAAACGGGTCATGATCCCGCGTCGTTATTTGTTACAAATTGAGGAAATCTGGACTACCCAAGCCCGCTTTTTAACTGCTCGAGGAAAGCGCGCTAAACAACTATCGGAAAATTCTCGTTTTCGTGCGGCCTATGATTTTCTTCTGTTGCGAGTAGCCAGTGGAGAAGAACTCAAGAGATTGGGAGAGTATTGGACCCGTGTCGAACAAGGAGGACTTACGGGCACAAGCGTTGATGAAGAAGAGTGTGAAACTCCTCCTACACCAGAGGCAGTCTTGCCAGGACCAATAGAGGTGACCACTCAAAAGAGGACGAGACGCCGTTCTCCAAAAAAACCACCTCTAATCTAATGCGCGCCTTCATCGGATTTGGCAGCAACGTAGATTGTCGCGTGTGCCAAATCAAACCTGCTCTTTTATCGGAACTCTGCCCTTACTAGGAGTTACGCAGTTGGCTAAAATTTGTTGGGACAAATATATGAATAACGCATCGTGTGCAGAAGAAGACTCTTTTCTTGGAGACACCTTAGCCGCTTCTGTGCAGCTGTAACTTCGCTGTGTAGCAATCAAAAATTGGATGTAATTCCGCTCCGTACATTTTGCCTCCAAGCCAGCTGGCCTCGTTGAAGTAGCATAGCCACTGGTACCCATTGAAGAATGCAAACATGATCTGTGTGATCAATGATATCCATTGGGGCGTTAATGGTGACAGCCAATACTTCCTAGACCATTACGCCCGATTCTTCGATAACACATTCTTTCCTACCCTGAAAGAGCGAGGTATCACAACAGTTGTCATCGCTGGTGACTTGTGGCAGTCAAGGAAGACAATCAATCCCCTTACTCTGAAGAAGTGCATCGACCATTTGTTTCAGCCCATGGCAGACGCCAGCATCCATTGCATCATATTGTACGGAAACCATGACGTCTACTACAAAAATACCAATACGACAAACACCATCGACTTCATTGGACGAATGTTCAAGAATGTTGAGGTGGTTGACACGTGGAAAGAATTTAAGTTCGGCACCAATGACGTGTTGATGATGTCGTGGCTGAGTTCAGAAATCTTTGAAGCTGGCCTTGCCAAGCTGTCGTCAACCAGCGCCAAATACGTTATTGGGCACTTTGAGATCAACGGGTATCAAATGACGCCTGGATATTTGTACACCCACAGTCTACCACCTGTCACCTTCGCCAAGTTTAAGCGAGTCATATCCGGCCACTTCCACGTTCGAATTAACGACAGCAAAATCATCTACACAAGCAACCCGTTCCAAACGAATTGGGGCGACTGGGGTCAGGAGAAGGGCTTTCATCTATTTGACACGGCAACAGGTGCCATCGAGGCTATTAATAATCCTGAAGACATCTATAAAGTGGTCTCATACAAAGACGGGGACAAAATTGATCCCGACATCTTGAAGGCGTGTACACAATCTATCGTCAAGATTCGGATAGCAAGCTATGAAGGTCTTGAGCCCAAGGCGTTGAAGAAATTCGTGCAAGCCTTCTCTGATGTCGCGTACAAGCTGGTTGTTGACGCACGCGAAACATTCGATGAAAAGAGCGAGCTCGTCGTTAAAACCGACGGCGTCAAAATGACTCTACGTGATGTAATGGGCCAATACATCACAGAAACTGCTCCCGCCTATATAGGCGATGACTGCAAGTCTTTGATATTCGATCTCTACGACAAAGCAGTAGGGATGGAAGAATGATTTATTTCGAACGTATAAAGTTCACTAATTTGTGCAGCTACGGCGACGCCTCGTTTGAGTTCGACTTCGAGGATGCTAAGGTGTCCGCGTTCATCGGTATTAATGGTTCTGGTAAGTCCACAATCCTCGACGCCATGGCGTTTGTATTGTATGGCAAACCATGGCGCAAGATAGTGAAGGCCAAGCTGGTCAACTCATATAACAAGCGACTGCTTGTCGTTGAGCTCACCTTCCGAGACGCCAACCACAAATACAAAGTTGTCCGTGGCATCAAACCCAACGTGTTCGAGGTGTGGCGCAATGGTAAGTTGATTAGCCAAGACAGCAAGAGCCGTGACTACCAGAAGCTACTTGAAGACGGCATCCTTGGCCTAAGCTGGCAAGCATTCAATCAAGTTGTGATTGTGGGTAAGGCGACCTATACACCTTTCATGCAACTTGACACGCCGTCGCGGCGAGCATTTGTGGAATCTGTGCTGAGTCTCCAAGTATTTTCAGCGATGAAAAAGGACTTGGTGTTGCGCGCTTCAACCGCGTCGAAGGACTTAGCGGTTGAGGATGCAAAGTTCCGCTCATTCGCCCCTCGATTGTCAAGTATTGCTGCAACAATTGCTCGGCTCGAGGCAACCAAGAACGATACGTCTGTGATGAGTATCACTGAGGCAGTTTCATTACATGGCAAAGCGATGGGCGACCACGCCAAAGCTAATCTTGAATTGGCTGAGGCCAAAGCTGCCCTCGTACCATTAGTTGCTGTTGAGCGAGACATCGCCAAAGAAATTTCTGTGGTGAGTGGAATCATCCAGTCGGCTTCCGGTGATGTGGCTCGAATGAAAACTAGCCTCCAACGACTCGACACAACTGGCAAGTGCCCTAGTTGTGGTCAATCCGTTGATGCATCGGATGCCAAACGCCATGCCGACGAAATCAACGCCCAGATTGCTGAGATTGAAGTTGTGGTTGGCGAAGCCAAGCAGGAACTCTTTGCTGTCCAAGCACGACACGTCATTGCAGTTGACGCCGTTAATGCCCAAAAAGATATCGTATTAACTGCCACACAGGCAACCTACCAAACCTCAGCAGCCATCCGTGAAGCCGAAGCCGCCCATGACGCAGCCAAGCGCCGTGCAACTGATATCGAGGATTTGATTGATGCCAGCAGGCAAGAACTTGTCGCAGTGGAGAAGACGCGTGACGAAAGCGGTGAAGTCGTAACTATATTGACCAGGACCAATACAGTCATTAAGACAAGCTCCAAGATGTTGGATGACAGCGGCGTCAAGGCTACCATTCTCCGCAAGTACATCCCAGTCATCAATAACATCGTGAATAAGTTGCTAGCCGACCTTGGATTCTTTGCCAAGTTTGAACTCGACGTTGAATTCAACGACAAAATCCTCAGCAAAGGATTCGAAGAACTCACATATAACAGTTACAGCGAAGGCGAGAAGCTTCGCATTGATATGGCAGTGATGTTGGCATGGCGCGAGTTGTGCATCATGACAGGCAGTGCCCAGACCAATCTTTTGATGTTCGACGAGATCCTTGACGGATCGTTTGACCAACAAGGCATTGACGCCCTGATGATAGCATTGACTGAACGTGACGACCTTAACCTGGTTGTGATTACGCACCACCCCGATCGAATCGACCAATTCGTTGACCGCCACCTTGTTTTCGAGAAAGTAGATGGATATTCGAAGGCCAGAATCGAAAACTGAACCTATAATTGGCTTGTTTTTAAAACTGAGGTAATATGAAAAAAGAAGCCATCACAATCCTGCCGAACTTCGCAACCACCAAGCAAGGTACTCTGTTCCGCTCTGGCAACGCAATCCGCACGCTGTCAGTTGCTCATAATGTTTACACTGGTGCCGTTGTTGACCCCGTTCTCCAAAAAAACCGCCTTTAATCTAATGCGCGCCTTCATCGGACTGGGCAGCAACGTAGGTTGTCGCGTGTGCCAAATCAAATCTGCTCTACGAGGATTATCTAATCTTCCAAGTTGTAGAGTGTTGGCTGTTTCTCGGTTTTATCGGAACTCTGCTCTCATCTTGCCTGGGCAGGAAAAATCCCCAGATTACGTCAACGCAGTGGCACTTCTTGAAACTCGCTTATCACCTTTTTCGCTCATGCGCTCCTTATTGGCATCGGAAAAACGGCATGGGCGGGTGAGAGAGGAACGTTGGGCGCCACGTACTTTAGATTTGGATCTATTATTATGCGGGCAAGTTCGGCTACGTCGTCCATTGCTCACTTTGCCCCATCCAAGGATGCACCTACGCGCTTTTGTATTGTATCCATTGTTAACACTGGCTCCCAAAACAGTGATTCCTAGGCGTGGGCGGGTAGCTTCGTTGCTAAAATGTTCCGACAAAGACCTTTATTTGGTACCGAGGTTTCGAGTCAATGCCCAACAGTTCTAAGAAACGCCTAATTTTCATTTGTCTTGCACTTACCTGCAGGTTGGCGGTAGCACTTGAGCCCACACCGGGTCGAGAGCTACAAGGCTACTTAGAAGAATACCTGAACATTCAAAATGGATACTCCGAAAATCCAGCCAAAGCAGGGATGTTTTTAGGTTACGTCCGAGGTGTTTTAGATGCTCTCGATGGAACAGCACTTTGCATTCCTAAGAATGTTCCGATAACGCCCCTAATGCAAAAAATCATTCAATACATTGGCACACACACTGCTGAACAAGCGGATGCTCGGACATTGGTGTTTGAAGGGTTACGGTCTCAATTCTCTTGTCAGCAGAAGTAAGAGATCTTCGAGCACGGAAAAATGTCTGAAGCAAAGCAGTACATTCTTCTTGTAGTACTCCTGCCTCCCACTCAACATGGTGATTGAGGATTGATGTATTCAGTAGGCCGAATTGGCTCACTGCAGCACCGCATCGGATGTCGTAAGCACCAAAAACGAGGCGTGCAATCCTGGCCTGCACCATGGCACCTGCACACATCACGCAAGGTTCTAAAGTGCAGTAAAGGGTTGCGCCAGGCAATCTGTAGTTTTTTTCGAATAAGGCTGCGGCCCGCAGTGCTTGAATCTCCGCATGAGCAGTGGGATCGTGCAAGGCAATAGGTTGATTCCAGCCTTCCCCTAGAATCCGTCCTTCCTGGACGATGATCGCTCCTACCGGAACCTCCCCTTGTTCTGCCGCTCGGTGCGCTAGTTCAATAGCACGTCGCATCCAATCAAAATCAGTGTCAGTTACTCCCATTCGATAGTAGCAGGTGGTTTTCCAGAGATGTCGTACACCACCCGAGATACTCCAGAGAGTTCATTGATGATGCGATTTGAGACTCGATCTAAAAATTCATGTGGCAATCGCGCCCATTTTGCCGTCATGAAATCAACAGTTTGGACAGCTCGGAGAGCAATGACGTAGGCATAGTGACGAGCATCCCCAAGAACTCCAACACTCTTGATTGGTAAAAATACGGCAAATCCTTGCGAGACCTCATCATAGAGATTCGATTTTCTAAGCTCTTCTAGGTAAATATGATCCGCAGCACGTAGGATCTCAGCATATTCTCGTTTGACCTCTCCTAGGATCCGAACTCCTAATCCTGGGCCAGGAAAGGGATGACGGTAGACTAGATCATGTGGTAACCCCAATTCGAGACCAATTTTACGAACCTCATCTTTGAACAAATCTCGAAGTGGTTCTATGAGTCGGAGTTTCATCCGTTCTGGAAGCCCACCCACATTGTGATGCGATTTGATGACATGAGCTTTTCCAGTTCTGGCACCAGCCGATTCTATCACGTCGGGATAGATCGTGCCTTGCGCAAGCCAACAGACTTTAGGTAACCCTGCTGCTTCTTCTTCAAAAACCTCAATGAAAAGGTTTCCGATGATTTTTCTTTTTCGTTCTGGATCGGAAACTCCGACGAGAGCATCAAAAAAACGATTTTCAGCCTGGACGCGAATAACTCGGACACCAAGGCACCGAGCAAATGTCGCCATGACTTGGTCACCCTCGTGTAAACGCAATAACCCATTGTCTACAAAGATGCAGGTTAATCGATCCCCAATAGCACGTTGGAGTAAAGCAGCCACAACAGCGGAATCTACTCCACCTGACAATGCCAACAAGACTTCTTCGTCCCCCACTTGATCTCGGATCCTTGAAATACTATCTTCAATAATTTGTGATGCTGTCCAATGATTAGCGCATCCACAAATTTCGTGGACAAAGCGAGACAAAATTTGCACACCTTTAGGGGTATGGGTTACCTCTGGATGGAACTGAAGGCCATATAGGCGACGAGCCTCGTCAGCAATACCAGCCAGTGGTGCATGATCTGTTTCTGCTATGACTTGAAACCCAGGGGGCAGCGAACGAACACGATCACCATGGCTCATCCAAACTTCTAAGAAGTCATCCTCTGGTAGCAAACGCGAGGAAGTACATCTGCGCACTTGAGCATAGCCATATTCGCGTTTCGTAGAAGATTCGACTTCCCCTCCGAATTGCGCTGCCATGGTTTGCAAACCATAGCAAATACCCAACACAGGAACGCCTAACGTAAACACGATCTGAGGAGCACGTGGCCCGCCTTCCGCGGTAACAGATTCTGGGCCTCCTGAAAGCAAAATTCCCTTAGGAGAAAAAGCAAGAACCTCTGCATCAGAAATATCGTAAGGAAAGATTTCGCAGTACACCCCGGATTCTCGAACGCGCCGAGCAATCAACTGAGTATATTGAGATCCAAAATCTAAGATCAAGATCCTATCTTCGCGAAGGTCGGTGGTTGCCATTTAGTTTCCAAGTCCAGATAAGGTATCGATCTCAGATTGATTTTTTAGGAGGGTACTATCTAGTATGCGGTATAAATCAGGTGTGTCTAACATTTGGCCAACGTCTCGACTCCAAGGGGCAAATGCGTAATTTCCCCGAACTTGAGTATCTTTAGCAAGGAAAGAGGCAAGTGGAATCGAAAAATACACACCCTTATCATGGTAAGGACTGCCCGGTTTACCAGGGGTGGTAATGTCATTACCATTGGTCCAGGTGTACCAAGCACCTACTTCGACACCAGACCGAAAACGACGGATTAATTCGAAACCAACCCCTTCATCTTTTGCTAAGAAACGACCTACTCGCATGGTCGTGGTCACACCGTAGCGCGGAAATCGGTAGTGAAAAGAGGTAATGGTTGTCACCGTACGATAAGGACGTAATCCAAATTGCGATTCTGGTTCCCTTTGTTGAACCGCGTCCATGGCAAGGTCTATTGCCCAATCATGTCTTTCTGGATAATAAAGGATTTGTCCTCCTGCTCCAGCAAACATGTCTTCATAGTATCCAGCCATAGCGCGGCTGTAGAGTTCTTTTCCAACTTGTTTATATCGACTAACCGACAAATTGCTGACGCGCGCTGGGCCTGCTTGCTTGTACACAACAATATCACTTCGGACATGTGGAAGGCGGCTATTCGATTTTTGGGAGATCTTACTAATGTCTTCCGCTAAGCTATAGCGTCCGGTAGCTTCAAAAAATAGGCCTCGATCAAACTGGTAGTAATAACTGGCTTGACTGTAGATGTCATAATGAAAAAAACCGCTTGGGTCATTCAACACCGTACCAAGCTGGACTGGACTAAATCGGAAATGTCCAAGATCCGCACCTTCTCGCTTGAGTGCCCCGATTTCTCCTTCCTCTCCCCAGCCTAGTATACGAGTGATACCTACCAGTGATTCCTCCATGTCTGGTTCAGCCTCTGCAGAAAAACGTTCTGCATATTCTGGTGATGCGTAAAATACACTCACGGAATTTTTAAGACTACCTAAACTGGTTCTGCCAGTAAAATAACGGCGTAATGCCGCAGGACTCCGAAACTGATACGAGAGCACTGGCATATCGTCAAGGGTATAGGTAATTTCAATTCGATCGAGATCTCGAGGACCAGCCAGTGCTATAATTCGGGCCGCACGCCCTACTGCTCGCCCAACAATGGAAATACGAGTGTGAGTAAGACTTACTTGAAAAGTTTTACCCTCTACGTGCATCCGAACATTTTTGAATCCTTCTTCGTGAAAAGCACTTCTTAAGGTCAGACGATTCGCGGGATTAGTTAGCCATTCCTCCAAGGAAACAGGAATTTCTTGAACTGTGTACGGAGGAGGTTCATTGATTTTCTGAACAAAGTCTTTTGCCATGAGAGGTAGAGAAACATAGACATTAAAACCTAATTCTCCACCTTGACGCGTTAACTGTAATCCGGACAGCTGTGAGCGATACTCCAAACCGTACCCCAACTTTTCCGTACGTTCGTCTGCACCTGATCGATTAGCGAATGGATCGTGTTTATATCGATTTGCGTCTGATTCCATGACCAACGAGAAATTTTCCCACGGTAAGGCATATCTAGCCCCGTAAAAAAGACCTCCGATACGTCCTTGACCGTATCCTGTACTTAGATCTAAAGGACCGTAATGCCGACTCAAGGAAAGATATTCAGCACCAAAAAGTCTTGTACCAAAGTAGTCTTGTATGCCAACTGCTACTTGTGGAAAATAGTAGGACTCTGGCAAGACAACTGCTTTTAGATCAAACGCTTTATCCTTGTAGGAACCATAGTTTTTAGTCAGTGCCGGTATCCCTTGGATACGCGTGATGCGCCCGGACACCTCTAGCCAAGGCAGGATAGAGATACTTGACCACATTGCCGCATAGGGGGAGCTCTTGTCGACTCCCATCCGCCACACACCATCATCGTCTATCCTAGCGTCTGGCATATTAATGATGCCAGTCTGGCCATTCATAGAAGCAGCAGGATTTGGGCCAGCAGCACTTGCCTGTGTAAAAGCGAGAGAGGACAATAGGATCGCCAGAAGGAAAAGATAGTGCATGATTAAAGGGTTCTTCGACCTTCTGATCGTTTGGTTTTTCGGAGGAATGCAGAGTATCCCAAAAGGTTACACAAAAACCTTCCGACATACCAGAGGATCGAAGTCTGACAGTATTCCGAAAATAATGGTTGCAGAAAAAGCTGCAAGCGCGTACAGTAACCAATTCATTAGCATGTAGTTTAAGGTTTGGGGGGTCTTTATGGTTCTCAAAAAGTCTATCGTATTCGCTCTTCTCGGAATTATATTAGGAGTTCCGGGTGCCTGTACTGCCGCAAGTGTTGGCAAGATAGAGTCGATGCATGGAAATGTGACAATTAACGGGAAAGCGGCCTATGTTGGCCAATCAATCGATGGTGGAGCCCAAATAACCACAGATTTGGAGAGTCAAGCCATACTTCGATTCGACGATGGCGAGGGGGTCGGGATTCCCAGCAAGAGTACTTTCGAAATTACTAAGTACCGGATGGATAAAAAGTCTCCTTCCAGCAGTCAGGTAGTTTTCACGCTCCTTAAAGGGGGCATGAAAGTAGTCAGTGGTGAACTGAGCAAAGCGGCACCGGAGACTGTGAGATATCGGTCTGCAGGTGGATATATTGGTGTCCGTGGCACGGTTTTTATGGTCTCTAACATGGGCGGATCGAATTTTACTCAAGTGACCGAAGGAAACATCCAGGTCACAGCACCCTCAGGCCAGACAGTTAGTCTTCCCTCTGGAGAAACGATGGCAGTAGCTGGGAATGGTACTGTGACTGTGGGAATGCCTGCTGCCGCACAGGCGGCACAACTTGGTGCCTTTACAGAACTTAATGCAATGAAGGTGAACTCAACTACTGCCAGCTCGCTTGGAATTGGGGGTCTTGGGTTAGCGGGTCTATTAGGTCTTGCCATGATCGGTGGTGGTGGCGGCGGTGGTGGTGGTGGGGAGGTTCCACACAATGCGGCGGGTACTGTCATAGAAGTAACTAGTGGGGAGAATCCCGCCACTTCTCATCATGCGACAACGAGTCACCATGAAGCTACCAGCCACCACGCAGCTACTAGTCATCATGCTTCGGGAGAAACTGCGGGGACCATCGTTGATGTCACCAGTGATGATGGCGACAACGCTACCCAACACGCGGCTACCAGTCATCACGCGGCCACGAGCCACCACGACCAGCAGCAGCCTATCGGGCCTCAATCCCCCGCAGGGACCATCGTTGATGTCACCAGTGATGATGGCGACAATGCTACCCAACACGCGGCTACCAGTCATCACGCAGCCACGAGCCACCACGACCAGCAGCAGCCTATCGGGCCTCAATCCCCCGCGGGGACTATCGTTGATGTCACCAGTGATGATGGCGACAACGCTACCCAACATGCCGCCACTAGTCATCACGCAGCCACGAGCCACCACGATCAGCAGCAGCCTATCGGGCCTCAATCCCCCGCAGGGACCATCGTTGATGTCACCAGTGATGATGGCGACAACGCTACCCAACATGCCGCCACTAGCCACCATGCGGCTACTAGTCATCACTTTCTTCCTACTCCAATATCCAATACCATTGCAACGTTGGTGACCATTACCAGCGGTTCGGAAGAAACCACAAGCCATCATGCAACCACAAGCCACCATGCGGCTACTAGCCATCATGCGGCTACTAGTCATCACTAGTCGTGTAGTGCTTTGATTAGTTTAACTTTACACAGTGATCTTTGATTTTCGGAGGTGTTTAATGTTTATAGGTAAAGCCAACTTGGCAAAGGGTTTGGCAGTTTTTTGTGCGATGTTGTTTGCGATCCCCGTAGCTCAAGGTACGGAAGATTACTCACGTCACCATAAAAATGCCTCTGCAAGGGGGACTCATCAGCCCGGGGGCGACGCGAGTAAGCGAAATCTTGCAAGCGCAGATCTCAATTCTAAGTCTGCCGTTGTCGAAAGTGTCAGCGGTAAAGCGGATGTTAATGGTGTCCCGGTAGTCACGGGTACACGTCTAGGACGTGGTGCGTGGGTTGAAACCTCTTCTAATAGCCAGGTAATCGTGCGCTTCCAAGACGGTGAGACCATTGGTTTGAAAGCAAACAGTGCGATGAAAGTAGATAGGTATCAATACAACGAGAAAGACCCTGCAGGAAGCCACTCAGTACTTACTCTGATTAGAGGTGGTCTCCGTGCGTTGAGTGGCGCGCTTGCCAAATCTAATCCTCAAAACGTAGAGTACCGCTTCCCGGCTGGTACGGTCGATGTCCGAGGAACGGAATTTATGCTCTCTATCGTGAGTGACAAAGCCTTTGCACAGACGTTAAGTGGATCGATTCAAGTCGGTACCGCAACTGGGCAGGTTGCCGTCGGAGTGGGTGAGACTGTCGCTGTTGCCGGAAGTGGGGGCATAACCACTGGTGCTGCAGCGGCAGCTCAAGCTTCACAGGCAGGTGCTTTCTCTGGCTTAAATAGCATGGGGCTAGGAGCTGGATCAGTTGGATCTGTTGGCAGTGGGGCAGGCACCACTGTGGCAGGAACTAGTACTGCTGCTACGGCCACAGGAGCTGCAGCTGGTTCTGCTGCTGTCGGAGCTGCCACGATAGGTGTTGTTGGGGTCGGTGTTGCAGCCGGAGTTGCAGCGGTTGTAGGTGCAACCAATAATGGTGGTGGCACTACTACCCAACACTCCACGACCAGTCACCACTAGTGCAAACAAAGGTTACGCAAGGAAAACCCCGTCTTTTAGGGCGGGGAGGGTGTTAATTTTGAAGCGTTACTTAGAAGATCTCCTAACACTTTCCTGCAAGCACTTAGAAACCCAGCTTGCGGGGAGTGTTTTTTCGGTTCCACAGGCGACTTTAGAGCGATCTAAGGATCGGTCGCATGGTGAATTTTCTAGTAATGTTGCACTGGTTCTAGCAAAATCAGCTCGCCGAAATCCTCGAGAGTTGGCTGAGGAGCTACGCAGCCGGATACCGAGTGATCGATTGATAGCTCGAGTAGAAATAGCGGGTCCCGGTTTTATCAATTTCTTTCTCTCTCCCTTGGCACACCAAGAAGGGATTCGGTCAGCTCTGGTCGAAGGCGTTTCCTTCGGTTGCTCTAGTGTTGGAAAAGGGCAATCCATTCAAGTGGAGTTTGTCTCTGCAAACCCGACAGGTCCATTGCACGTGGGGCATGGACGCGGTGCTGCTTATGGTGCTGCTGTTGCAAACCTATTGGAAGCCGTAGGTTTTTGTGTTTCTCGAGAGTATTACGTGAACGATGCTGGCCGACAAATGGATATTTTGGCTGTCAGTGTTTGGTTGCGGTATTTGGCGTTATGTGGTGAGTCTCTGAGGTTTCCGTCCAATGGCTATCAAGGGGATTACGTTTGGGACATCGCAGCTACTTTACATCGTACTTATGGTTTTAGTTTTCACTTTTCCATTGATCAAATTTTTGTCGATTTGCCTGAAGATGCTCCAAACGCTGAAGAACGTACCAAGGGTGATGGGCCATCTGGAGACAAAGAGCTTTACATAGATGCTTTAATCAGTCGAGCAAAGCATCTGCTTGGGAACGAAGGCTATCGGAAAGTTTTTGACCTTGGACTAAAAGTCATTCTCGACGATATTAGAGAAGATCTTAAAAACTTTGGTGTTACATACAATGAGTGGTATTCGGAACGTTCACTGGGTATACGAGTAAACGAGGTGGTTCAGGCTCTTCGAGAAAAAGGCCATCTTTATGAAAAAGAAGGTGCTTGGTGGTTCCGTTCGACTGCCTTCGGAGATGAAAAAGATCGAGTAGTAGTCCGTGAAAATGGCCAAACTACTTATTTTGCTTCCGATATCGCGTACCATGTGGACAAATGTAATCGAGGATTCGATAAAGTAGTTAATGTTTGGGGTGCTGACCATCATGGCTACGTGCCACGGCTCAAGGCAGCTCTCTCTGCACTCACAATAGATCCTAAAAAACTTGACGTCTTACTAGTTCAGTTTGCAATTTTATATCGCTCAGGTACTCGTTTTCAGATGTCTACGCGGAGTGGAGAATTCGTTACCCTTCGAGAGCTACGCAATGAGGTGGGTCGTGATGCTGCACGATTTTTTTACGTGCTGCGTGCTCCTGAACAACACATGGATTTCGATCTTGACCTTGCAAAATCCCAGTCGAATGAAAACCCGGTATATTACTGTCAATACGCCCACGCAAGAATCCAAAGTATCTTTCGTATAATGATCGAAAAAGGTTTTACTTGGAACCGAGAAGAGTCGATAGCGCACCTAGATCGATTGACGGAAGAGCATGAGCAGGTACTAATGGGATCAGTGTCTCGGTATCCAGAAACGGTGGAGGTGGCCGCCATTCGCTATGCTCCTCATTTACTTGCTCATTATCTGCGAGAGCTTTCTGCAGAATTCCACAGCTATTACAATTCTTATACCTTTTTAGTGCAAGATCCTGATTTGCGCTTAGCACGCCTTGGTTTAGTTGGTGCAGTGCGACAAGTACTGGCCAACGGGCTTGCGTTGCTAGGTGTTTCTGCTCCAGATACGATGTGACCTATGGCTCCACCCAAACGTAGACCTCCAGTAGATTACAAACCCGCTCCTTTTCGAAAAGAAAAAACGGTCGGTTGGACGTGGGTTGTAATCGGCTCGCTCTTAGCTTTTTTGGGAATTTGGGGCTATCACATATGGGATGTCCCTGCGCCACACAAGGGTAAAACATTGCCTCCTAAGGCTGTTTTTTCACCTGAATCTTCGCAGTTGCCTGTCTTGCCACCTGTTCCAGTAGTAGAAGAACAGCAAGTTCCTTCTCCCATTCAAGAAACTCCTAATTCTCCTGTGGCCCAAGAGAGTCCTACTCCTCCTCGTGAACCTGAAAAGGTTTCTGAACCTGCCCAACAGATTCCAGCCCAGACAGTAGAGAAACCAATTCATCCAGGAGAGGGTCCAGGTACTACTTCCTTTGATTTTTATAAAATACTTCCGGATTTAAAAGTGGGAGAAAATATAGAAGAGGCAACGCCTGCCAAGACTACCCCTATGAAACCTCCCGCTTCTACGGTGAAGACGCCTGTAACGAAACCCAGCCAGACAGCGGCCAGTACTTCTAAAGTGTACATGCTCCAGGCAGGTGCCTTTCATAATCCGCAAGAAGCCGATCGAATGCGTGCCCGACTTTCTTTTCTAGGTTTAGAAGCCAATATCCAAAAGATTACTACGCCTTCCGCGGAGGTTTGGCACCGAGTTCGGATTGGTCCCTATCGAGATTTTGCAGAAGCTAGTCAGGTTCAACAGCGCTTGCGTCATGATGGCGTTACTGCCACTGTCAACCAAGAGTTGCGTCAACAATGAGGTGGTCTGTCGTTTTCATCACACTATCTCTTGTGTTAGTTGGGTGTGGCCAAAAAGGACCTCTTTACCTGCCTAGTCCGCCACCAGACCAGTCTCAGCCGAGCAACAAGTAACATGGATCCTTTTCGGTATCGAGAAGGTCATTTGTACTGTGAGGCAGTTCCGCTTACCAAAGTGGTCGATCTCTTTGGTACACCTTGTTATGTGTATTCTCGATCCGCCATTGAACAAAAGTGGCTTGCCTTCTCTCATCCGCTTTCAGCTCACAAACACCTAATTTGCTATGCAGTGAAGGCCAATAGCAATTTGGCAGTTTTGAATGTTCTCGCAAGACTCGGTTCTGGTTTTGACATTGTTTCTATAGGTGAATTAGAACGAGTTTTAGCAGCGGGAGGAGATCCTAAAAAAATAGTTTTTTCTGGAGTAGGCAAGCGCGTCGACGAAATGTGTCGTGCCCTCGAAGTAGGGATATATTGTTTTAATGTTGAATCTTTTCCTGAATTAGAACGTCTTAACCGTGTTGCCGGGGAAATGGGGTGTCGAGCACCTGTTTCTTTGCGGATCAATCCTGATGTGGCCGCAGGCACACACCCCTATGTTTCCACTGGTCTAAAAGAAAGCAAATTTGGCATTCCCATGGCCGAAGCCGAAGAGGCATACCGCCGAGCCAAGGTATTGCCCAATTTGGAGCTATTAGGTGTCGACTGCCACATTGGTTCTCAGTTGACCAGTCTTGCGCCATTTATGGATGCTATGGGACGCATCCTAGCTTTAATAGATCGGTTAAAAGAAATCGGTATTATTTTGACCCATTTGGACATGGGAGGAGGTTTGGGCATTCCCTACCACCGAGAACAGCCACCTGCTCCAAGTACTTATGCCACTGCGCTGCTCCAAGCCCTTCAAGGCCGCTCGGTTACTCTCATTCTTGAGCCAGGACGCGCCATTGTTGGGAATGCAGGTCTTCTTTTAACACGCGTCGAATACATTAAAAGAACCCCTACCAAAAATTTTGCAGTAGTAGACGCTGCAATGAATGATCTAATCCGCCCTGCACTCTATCATGCTTGGCAAGACATTATTCCAATCGTCCCCAATCAAGATTTGCAAACCCTTCGATACGATGTAGTCGGGCCTGTTTGTGAAAGTGGAGATTTTTTGGGCAGAGAACGACCTTTGGCACTAGCCACCGGAGACTCACTGGCCGTTCGCTCTACGGGTGCTTATGGTTTTTCAATGAGCTCTAATTACAACTCCCGTCCTAGACCCACGGAAGTCATGATCGACGGTTCCGAAATACACGAAATTCGACGACGAGAGACCATACAAGATCTATATGGCTTAGAAAGGGTCTTGCCGTACTAGTGGCGTTTCCAAATCATCCAACCGAACAATTGCCGGTTAGTGCTCGGCGTGCCGATATCGTGGCAGCTCTGCGCCATCATCCTGTTGTCATCGTAGCGGGAGAAACCGGTTCTGGAAAGACTACCCAGCTCCCAAAAATCTGTTTAGAGGCTGGTCGAGGCAGCAAAGGTCGAATCGGTTGCACCCAACCACGCAGGATCGCAGCCACTAGCGTGGCTTCCAGAGTAGCCAAAGAATTAAATGGAGAAGTAGGCGGACTCGTGGGCTATCAAGTACGTTTTTCAGAAAAAGTTTCTTCTGAAACACGCATCAAATTCATGACTGATGGGATCTTACTTGCGGAAACGCAAACGGATCGAAAACTCGACGCCTATGACACTCTGATCATCGACGAGGCACACGAACGAAGCCTCAATATTGATTTCTTACTCGGTTACCTAAAACGGATTTTACCGCGTCGTCGCGGCCTAAAAGTAATTGTCAGTTCTGCTACTCTTGATACCGAACGTTTTTCCGAATATTTTCACAAAGCACCTGTCATTCGTGTAGAAGGCAGAACATATCCTGTAGAAGTGCGTTATCGAGTACCCGAAGAAGACTCAGATCTCGCAGAACAGGTCGCCGATGCGGTAGAAGAAATTTTAGCTTTAGGTCGCACGGGCGACATTTTAATTTTTCTTCCCGGGGAACGTGAAATCCGTGAGGTCGCCTCGGCACTTGCTAAACGCCCTTTAGACCAAGTCTTCATCCTGCCTTTGTATGCTAGGCTCACACAAGCAGAACAGTCGCGGGTTTTTCAATCAAGTGGATTGCTTCAAATTGTCCTTTCGACCAATGTTGCTGAAACTTCTCTAACAATCCCAGGCATTCGAACTGTAATCGACACTGGATTTGCGCGCATCAATCGTTACAGCCCTCGTGCCCAAGTCACTCGATTGCGCATTGAAAACATTTCTCGTGCCAGCGCAGATCAACGAAAAGGCCGTTGTGGTCGGGTTGGGCCTGGTGTTTGCGTGCGTCTTTACGCGGAATCAGATTATTTTGCTCGCCCTGCCTACACAGATCCGGAAATCAAACGCACCTCGCTTGCTTCCGTAATTCTACGAATGAAGGTTTTAGGGTTAGGAGATCCAGAAGATTTTCCCTTCCTCGAAACACCTTACCCAAGGTCTATTTTAGAAGGGTATCAAACCCTTCAAGAACTCCAAGCATTGGATGAGTCTCGTGTACTCACAGAGATTGGCCGAAACCTCTCTAATTTGCCCATGGACCCGCGTCTTGGACGCATGATTTTGGCAGCCTCAACAGAAGGCGCACTACAAGAAGTGTTAATCATTGCGAGCGGTCTTTCTATTCAAGATCCACGAGAACGACCACTTGCACATCAACAGGCCGCAGACGAAAAACATAAACGTTTTCAAGATGAACGTTCCGATTTTGTAAGTTGGTTGAAACTTTGGACTTTTTACGAACGGACATCTTTGAGCTCCTCCGCATTGCGACGTTTTTGCCGAGAACATTTTCTTTCTTATAACCGAATGCGAGAGTGGTCAGATCTTTATAATCAACTGGCGGAAGTAGCTTCGGAATTAAAATTAGTAAAAAATTCTTCTCCAGCTTCTTACGAAGCATTACACCGCGCTTTATTGACTGGTTTGCTATCACGTGTCGGAATGCTGCAATCACAAACAAGTGAAAAACAAGAAGAAAGTGAACAAAAGAAAAGAAGTTATCTTGGTGCTCGTGGTCTGCAATTTTTTATATTTCCAGGTTCTGGGTTATTCAAAAAATCTCCGCGTTGGATAGTGGCTTCCGAAATTGTAGAAACCACCAAAGTCTATGCCCGTTTTGTGGCCAAAATCGAACCAGAGTGGTTAGAACCACTTGCCCTACATCTGGTACGAAGAAGCTACTCCGATCCACACTGGGAAAAGAAACCGGGTCAAGTAATCGCTTTAGAACAAGTAACACTGTACGGACTTCCCATTGTAATGCAACGTAAAATGGCATACGGATCAATTGATCCAGTGGTTTCTCGAGAAATCTTCATTCGTAGTGCATTGGTGCAGGGTGATTATGCGACACAAGCCCCATTTTTCAAACATAATCATACTTTAGTCGAAGAAATTGAGGAGCTCGAGCACAAATCAAGGCGTAAAGATATTTTAGTGGACGAACAAATCATTTATTCTTTTTACGATGAAAAAGTGCCGGAGGACGTTTTTGACCATCGTAGTTTTGAAAAATGGAGACGAGAAACCGAAAAGAAAGATCAAAAAACGTTGTTTTTAGATCGATCTATTTTAATTCAAAACGAATCTGAGATTGCGCATTCCCTTTTTCCAAATTTCCTTAACATAGAAGGCGTGCCCCTTCCCTTGGAATATCGATTTGAGCCTGGCGCACCAGAAGATGGTGTTATGTTAGAAGTACCGCTTGCCTTTTTATCTAGTCTCCAAGAATATCATGGTGATTATCTCGTACCGGGATTGTTGCTTGAAAAGATCACTTTCTTATTGCGAAATTTACCAAAATCTTTACGAACTAATTTTATTCCTGTCACGGAATACGCCCGCGCTGCTTATGAAACTTTTATAGAAGCGGATCAAAAGGTTGTTTTACGGGTAGCTTTGTCTCAATTTCTAAAAAAATTAACAGGTGTTGAAGTATCGGCAGCAGAATTTCGAGCCGAGAATTTGCCAACCCATTTGAAAATGAGGTTTCGCATTGTGGAAGAAAAAAAGGTTCTTGCCGAAGATCGAGACCTTTTTGCTTTACAATCTCGCTTTGGAAAGCAGTCTAAAATTTCTTTCCGAGAGCTCGCAAAAAACTATGAAAAAGAATGTGTTTCTACGTGGAATTTTGGTTCATTGCCAGAATGGATTGATTTACCAGGCAAGACAATGCGTGGTTATCCAGCGTTGGCAGAAGAAGGCAACACAATTTCTCTGCGCCTATTTGAAACCTTAGAAAAAGCGAAAATTGAGCACGCAGTGGGTGTACGTCGCTTATTTTCTTTACAATGTGCAGGTCAGATTCGTTCATTAGAACGAAGTCTTTTAATTTCTCGAAATGCTTCGCTTGCCTATGCACATTTTGGAAACATAATTTCCCTCAAACAAGATATTGTGACAGCCATTTTAATGGTAGCTTTTCCTGCGGAAACAATGGAGATTCGAGATTCTATTGATTTTCAAACTTGCCTCGTGGCTGGTCGGAGCCGTTTGGCTTCTACTGCAGAAGAAGTAGCCCAATTAGTAGAAATAATTCTTACAGAGTATGGCCGTATTTCTGGTGAAATACAGGTAACAAAATCAATTTCTCGAGAATCCCATGAAGATTTGCATACGCAGGCAGATGCCCTAGTTTATTCTGGTTTTATTGCAGTTACTCCATTGCCTAGGCTTCGCCATTACCCGCGCTATATCAAGGCGATGCGGCTCCGGGTCGAAAGAATGAAAGAACAACCACTGAGAGATCGAGAACGACTAGTAGAGATTTCACCTTGGTGGTCGCGTTTTCTGAGTAGTGCTGAGTGTACTTCTCCCGGTTTAGAAGAGTTTCGTTGGATGTTAGAAGAGTGGCGAGTCTCACTTTTTGCACAGGAACTCAAGACCGCGATTCCAGTTTCTGCTAAAAGAATAGAAAAGGCTTGGGGTGCGCGCGATTCGCTTCTAGCTAAAATGGCCAATAAAAACAGGTAAACCTAAAGTGTTGAGAAACCATCGTAACTACCCATGTGATCTTTTCCTAGTAAGGCCAAACACTTCTAAAATAACGTATTATGCGTTTTCACTGAAGTGAACGAAACGGTAAGCTACGAGGTTTTATAGAGACTTCTGCGAGTAAAATCAGGCAAGCTGAATGAAACATAGTGTATTATTCTATCCGTATGGTTAGACACCGACCCTTGTCTGTGGTATTGCAAAACGATCCATAACAAAAATGGTTATTCCTACACTTAGAGAAGGAGGTAGGCGAGTTTCCTCCCCCGACTAAAGTCGAGGGTCTCTGCGCCTAAAATCTGTGAACTTAGAGAGCATTCGAAGTGCCTACCGGCGTCACTCACGCTATTACGACACTGTGTTTGGGCCGGTCCTGCACCCTGGGCGAAAGCTCATCGTACAAGCATTGCACCTGCGATCCGAGGATCGAATCCTAGAAGTGGGTGTCGGCACGGGTTTGTCTTTGCCATTGTATCCGTCTACAGTGCGAATTACAGGCATCGACATTTCCAAGGAAATGCTAGATATCGCTAGAGAACGTATTACCCAAAATCAGCTTCCTAACGTGGAAGAATTGCTAGAAATGGATGCTGAAAAATTGAGGTTTGCAGATGCCAAATTCGACAAAGTGATCGCGATGTATGTCGTCTCGGTAGTGGCTAATCCGATTCGGGTGGTAGAGGAAATGCGGCGTGTATGTAAACCCGGAGGAGAACTTTTTATTGTCAATCACTTTCATTCTCAGCGTCCGGTCGTTCGAGAATTGGAAAACGTTTTTTCTCCTCTTTCTAAATTAGCGGGCTTCCGCCCAGACTTGGAATTAGACGCGTTCATACGAGACACTGGTCTCGATGTTATTGAAAAAGGACGAGCCAACTTGTTTGGCTATTGGAAAATCCTTCGTTGCCGACGAGACCGTATCCAAATCACTTGACCGACATGTTTTGTTTAATAATTCTGGGTGTTACAAAAACCAGCAATTCTGATTTGTAATTGACATTGCTATTACTTCGAAATAGGGCACCAAGAATGGGAATGTCTCCAAAAAACGGGACTCGACTAACATCGTTGGATACTGTTTGTTCGTAGATCCCTCCTAGCACTAATGTTTCACCATTGTCAATTAATACTTCGGTGCTAATCTTTTTCGTGTTAATTGCAGGTTGTCCTCCTGCTAACTGACCGCGACTATCTTTGCTTACATCAATCGTCAAGATGATCCGATCATCCGGGGTAATTTGGGGTTTTACCTTCAGAACTAATGCAGCTTTCTTAAAAGAGACGCTAGTACCACCGCTAGAACCCCCCGCAGACTGTTGATAAGGGATTTCTTCTCCCTGTTCAATAGTGGCTTCTTTTTGATTAGAGGTGATAATTCTCGGATTAGAAAGTACTTCTCCTCGGTGTTCAGTTTGCAGTGCTGAAAGTTCTAGGTCCAATAAATAACGAGATCCAAGCAACGCGAATGCAATACCTCCATTTCGACCTGCAGATGGAACGGAAGCATTTAATCGATCTGCAACCGCAGGAACAGCCACTGGAAATGGGGAACCAGTAGCAGACATATTCGTAATTGCACTGTTCACCATCGCGTCTGTGCCGCTGAGAGAACCACTAATGGCACCTAAATAACCACCTTGTTGGGCGACTCCGTTTACTCCGAATCGTACGCCTAAATCTTTAGCAAAGGTGTCATCTGCAATTACGATGCGTGATTCAATTAAAACTTGACGTACTGCAACATCCAATGTAGAAATCAGATGGCGAATCTCTGAGAGTTTTTCAGCGGTTTCCTGAATCAAAAGTGTGTTGGTACGCTCGTCAACAGAAACATTTCCTCTCTGTGAGAGCAAAGAGTTTTCTTTTGCTTTTAAAAAACCAGAGATTTCTGATGCTTTAGCATAGTTGATCTGTATCATTTCGGAACGCAATGGAGCTAACTCTGTAACGACTTTTTTAGCTTCTAATTCTTGTTTTTCTCGAGCGGAAATTTCATCGTTTGGTGCAATCATGATGACTTCACCAACATCTCTGCGTCCAAGACTCTTGCTTTTGAGAACAATATCAAGTGCTTGATCCCAGGGTACAAGGTCAAGTCTCAGGGTAATTGATCCCTGAACAGAATCACTAATCACGATATTTCGTTTTGTAAATTCTGCAAAAAGATGTAATAGCGCGCGTACCTCAATATTTTGGAGATTGAAAGAGATTTTTTCCCCTGTAAAACCAAAACGCTCTTTTTTAGCAGTTTCTTGTTGTTCTTTAGTAAGGGGTCGTATTTCTACAGTAAAAGTTTTATCAGATTGATAAGTGAGATGCTCAAAATCATCAGAATTTGCTATAATCATTTGTGCGTTGCCATCATGCAATAACGAATCAATGTTATGCACCGGAGTTCCAAAATCCATGACATCAAGACGTCTCCTCAGTGCAGGAGGCAAATAAGCTCCTTGGAAATCGACTACAATATTATTGCCTTGTTGGCGCACATCCGCATTTATTTTTGAAGTCGAAAATGTAACGACGATTCGCCCTTCGCCATTTTCCCCACGACGAAAATCCACATCTTCAACAGAAGAACGCGCTGTTGTTTTTTTAGACGACGAAGGGTCTTCTTTTGGAGATAATTGAGTCATTTGTGAAGAATACTTTGGACTTTCTGAAACTTTTGTACCACCTAATGTTACCTGAATTTGATTTCCGTCTACTCTTATTTCATGAGAAAGTGGTTGAACTAAGTCGATAGTAACTCGAGTACGGTCTTCTGACTCTATGGCACTAATTTTTTGCACTGCACCTACCTCTACTTTTTGGTAGCGTTGTTTTAGTCCAACATGAGTTTCTTGTAAATCAATAGCAATTCGTGCCGGGTTTGCCGTGCTAAAACTCTTTGGTTCCGGAGGAGTAGAAGACAGCGTCAAAATAATTTTGACTTGGTTCCCAGGCAATGTGATGAACTGGACATCCTGCAAAATACGGCCTTCTGCGTAAATCTCATTACAGGTGGACAAGAACAGAAAGGATATCCACCATAATATGTTTTGGATCAGAAGCTTGTTCTTCATAGATTCCTCGCAAGGAAATCCCCAATTTTAGTCTGGGGAGGAATTGCGTTTTTACTGCAACCTAGGCCACCGGCAAACCTAAGTTTTTAATTTTTTTTCAAAAGTCTCTAATAGTTGGAGTCGTTTACGCCAAATACAGAGAACGTTTTCAAACTAATTTATTGATCTGGTAAAGCAATTTGGGCTTGTCGTTTCGTCCAAACACCACCAGGACCAGGGACAATTTCAGTCAAAAAAATCTGATCTATGCTGATTTGAGAGATTTGACCATGGTTTTGACCCATGTAATTTCCTATTTTGACTTGTCGTACTTCTCCGTCACTTGCTCGTATGAGGCCCCAACGTTCACCATCTTTTTCTACCGTTCCCATCATTCGAAGGCTGTCCAATGGGTAACTCTCTAATTTATCCTTGGTGCGGTTAAGGTCAGGTTGAAGAATGGAAACGGCCTTACCTTGCGCGGGTGTCTCTGGAGGAGGCTCCTCTTCTTCAATAGGTGAAAATGGATCTCGGAGTTTTTCTGCTTTATACAAAATAGTTGGATATTCCACTTTTTTTGGCAACGGTTCCGGTTTTGCAGCATCGCCACGCATTGCTCTTTGTTCATCAAAGTATTTTTGAAGTTCGCTCATATCTCTATTGCAAACTATTGAGAAAATCGGTATTTCACTCAATTCTATGCTGCAGGCACTAATACTAATGAAGATCAGGCTCAATACAGCTACCCAGATTTTTCTTGAACTCAAGGTACACATCTTCCATATCTGGAAAAAATTCACTTTGCAGTTCCTGGTTTTTGGTAGTAATATACTCTTGCAGTTGCGTCCATACTCAGTTTTCCCTTTTGACCAGCAATCAAGCCAACGCTCACATTATGCAAAGTTACAATACGGGTCAAAGAAGCAATACCACTTACAAATTTTCCGATTTCATGGTAACTGCCAGTCACATGAATCTGAAGTGGAAGTGTGTTGAACTCAGAATCGGTACTTTCTGTAGAAGGTAATCCTGGTTGAAAAAGTTTTAAATCAAGACCAGTTTCAAGACCAGTTTTAGAAAGATCTGTTAAAAGTGTCTCCACGTCTGCTCTTGGCGGTAAAGCACCTAACATTTCTTCAAAACGAGTACTCAATTCTGCCTTTTGCTTACGATAAATATCAAGATTTACCACTTGTTGTTGTTTAGTGTGGAAATCATTCCGCAAATTTTGATGATCCCTTTCCATTCGCTCCAAATCTTCCATTTCAGTTTGAATCAAAAGAAAATACGCCATAAAACTTAGGAAAACACAAACCAAAAAAATGGCACCGAACTGTACTACCGGTGGCCAATTTCCTGGTTCTTGGGGATCTAATTCTGCGAAATTTGGTAGATTCATAGATTTTTTTAAAGAACCCCATAATTTAGTCAAGGGGAATTGTGTTAGCTTTGTTACTGCGCACCTACATGGCCTAAAAGAGAATCTTCCTACAGACTGATACTTTTAATAAATTTTACACTATCTTCTGATAGCTTTCCTAAGCTTGTTTTATCACTTATTTCTTTTCTTCAACATCTTTCATTAAAACTTGTTTTACGTCAAGCTCAAATATAATCAACCGATCTTTCCCTTTTTCACTTTGCCGTACAATTTTTAAATCAGGATCTGTGATCGATTTAGAATGTTCTGGGTTACCAATGTTAGACATTAACGTAGAAATTCTGTAGTTTGATTCCGCAACACCGTTGAATTTGATAAACGTTTTTATTCCTTTTGGGTCAACGACTTCAGTTTGTCTAAGAGAAGTAATGTAAATACCTTCTGAAAAGATTCTTGGAATCTCGTCAAACAACCTGACCACACTATGACGAATCATCTGAAGGGCATTAATTCTTTCCATTCTGATCTTTAGGTCTTTGATCTCTTTTTGAAGTATGTTAACTTCTGCAATTTTTTTGTCCAATATAGCATTCTCTTTTTTAACTATTTCGTTTTTACACTTCTGAAATTCAATCTGATCTTGGTAATATAAATAAGTGCCACCAATACTAGACAAGGTGAAAGTGACAAAAAAGGCCAAAAACTTAAAGAAGGTTCTTTGGCGTTCTCTGCGTTTTTCCGCACGCCAAGGTAAGAGGTTAATGCGAATCATATTTTAGTCAAAACTCCGAAGAGCTAATCCACAGGCGATCATTAAAGCAGGCGCATCGTCTGTTAGTGCTTTAGAGTCGATTCTATGAGCCAAAGAAACGCTTGCAAACGGATTGGCGATAACGGTCTTGATTTTAGTCTTATCTTCAATAAATTCATTGATTTCTGGAATTGAGGCATTTCCTCCGGAAAGAACAATGACATCCACTCCTTCCTGGGTACTCTGAGTAGAATTGAAAAAAGCTCTTAGAGATTGGTTAATTTGGATAACCATTTTTTCCTTAAATGGGTTGAGTACTTCGGAAACATAATTACTAGGCAGTCCACCTCTCTTTTTTGCCATGCCCGCATCTTCGTAGGAAGTACCAAAGTGTTTCTGAATCTCCTCCGTTAACTCCTTTCCTCCGAAAAGTTGTTCCTTGATGAATATCAATCTACCATCGTGCAACACATTGACCGTTGTCGTAGTTGCGCCGATGTCTACGATTGCTACTACCTTTTGAACACTTTCTTCGGGAAGCTGATCACTGATCAGGCTAAAGGCTCGTTCTACTGCATAAGTTTCCGCATCCACGACCTTGGCAATAAGTCCTCCAACTTCGAGGGCTTCCCTTCGGAGATCTACGTGCTCTTTGTGTGATGCGACCAGCAAACCTTTTAGGCTTTTTCCGTCATCAGCAAGGCCCTCTAGCACTTGAAAATCCAGATAAACCTGATCGATTGGGAATGGTAGGTATTCATCTGCTCTGCTTTGAATTTCTCCTTCCATCTCGTCGTCACTCAAACCCATAGGTAGGATAATCTCTCTCACGATCGCCGCAGCAGGCGGAACAGCAACAGCCGCAAATTTAGCACGGGTGCCTGAGCGTTCCACCGCCTTCTTGATAGCTTGGCCTACTTCTTGGACATTGACGATCCTGCGCTCGGAGACTGCATTTTCAGGTAACCTCTGGACTCCGTAGTGTTCAACCCGGTAGCGTTTATCATGAAGACCGAACTGGATAAGCTTGACAACGCTGGAACTAATGTCAATTCCTACCATGGGTACTCGACGCTTTTTGAATAGCCACATGGGAAAAACTCCACAAAAGACGAAACTAACTTGATCCAGCAAAACACAAAGTCAGGGTATACTTAAAAGCTTAGTGTATCCACAAAAGAAGTAACTTCGCAAGTATCTATTAGAAGTCATTGCTACCATTGGATAAGTAACATTTTTAGGTTCCCAGTCAGATTGATCCTCCCTACTATAAATTTGATGCGTGTTTTGCTCCGCGTAATAGGCGTCACGATTTCTTCGGTGTCGGCCCTCCTGTCCGTTGTGTTTACTTTTTTAGTAACGATAATGGTAGCAGTGTTAGCAGCATACATTCAAATGTCGCCAGATTTGCCTGATTTACAAACACTAAAGGAAGTACGGTTGCAGATTCCACTGCGAATCTATAGCAATGACGGGGGTCTCATGGCGGAGATTGGAGAAAAAAAGCGAATTCCCTTGCGTCTTTCCCAGATTCCAAAACCTTTGATCCAAGCAATCCTCGCAGCAGAAGATGACCGCTTTTTTGATCATCCCGGTGTTGACTGGCAAGGTCTCACACGTGCAGTACTAAATCTGGCAAAAACAGGAGAAAAAGGGCAAGGTGGAAGTACCATCACTATGCAGGTAGCGCGTAACTTCTATCTTTCTCCAGAAAAAAGCTACCGGCGTAAACTTAAAGAGATTCTTCTAGCACTTGGCATCGAAAAAACTTTCACTAAAGAAGAGATCTTAGAACTGTATCTCAACAAAATTTATTTTGGGAACCGAGCCTATGGCGTGGGGGCCGCGGCTCAGGTGTATTACGGTTTGCCAGTAGAAGAACTTAGCCTCGCACAAATGGCAACTCTCGCCGGATTACCCAAAGCACCTTCTCGTGATAACCCCATTGCCAACCCAACTGCTTCAATCATTCGGCGTGCTTATGTGCTGAGTCGACTAGTAGTACTCGGGGAAGTTGACCCGGCTACCTGTAGAAAAGCAAAAGAAGCTCCCGAAACCGCACGGTTTCATGCGCCAGAAATCACCGTGAATGCACCATACATGGTGGAGATGGTGCGATCAGAACTGGTGAGTAGCCACGGCGAAGAGGCGTACTCGTCGGGTTTCCGTGTCTACACAACTTTAGACCCCGCTAGACAACGTTTTGCAGATGATGCCCTGCGAGAAGGATTGTTAGGATACGAAGAACGTCATGGGTATCGTGGTCCAGAAGGGCACATCTCTGCTGGATCTACTGAGAAAGAGGCCAACGCTGCTCTCTCCAATTATCCTACACTAGCTGGTTTACCAGCGGGTCGGGTCATTGCAGTAGAAGGCAAAAGCGTGCGGGTGCAAACCATAGGAAAAGGTGTCATATCACTTTCTTGGGAAGGACTTTCTTGGGCACGCCGTCATCTCTCCAAAGATAGATTGGGGCCTGTACCTCGTCGTGCTGCAGATATAGTCCGCATTGGTGATGTAGTTCGGATCCGTCTCCTCTCCGGCAGCGGATTCTCTGAAAAATGGAGTTTGGCGCAAAAGCCCATGGTGGAAGGCGCCCTAATTTCTTTAGATCCACGAGATGCAGCCATCTTAGCAGTCAGCGGTGGCTACGACTTTAACCAAAACAAATTTAACCGCGCCACCCAAGCCCAGCGTCAACCAGGTTCGAGTTTTAAGCCTTTTGTTTATTCCGCAGGATTAGCCCGTGGATACACCCCTGCCAGTGTTTTTGATGATGCTCCTCTAGTAATCAACTTACCTGGAGCTGATGTTTGGGAACCAGAAAACTACGGCGGCAGGAGCCACGGCCCAACTCGTTTGCGAGAAGCATTGGTTCATTCGCTAAATTTAGTATCTATCCGCTTACTGCAAGCCGTTGGCGTGGATTACGCCATTGAGTACGCCACACGCTTTGGTTTTTCGAAAGAGAAGATGCCAAGAAACTTGACCTTGGTTTTAGGTACTGTAGTCGCTTCTCCACTGGAAATGGCCACTGCCTATTCGGTTTTTGCCAACGGTGGATATCGCGTAATGCCTTATTTCATTCGTCGGATAGAAGACAATAACGGTGCGCTAGTGTTCCAGGCAGAGCCTCCTACTGCATGCCCAGAATGTAAAGATCCCACGCAAAAGGTCACTCCAAAGGGATTGCCCATCGCGCCACGTGTGATAGATCCACGGAATGCTTATCTTATGAATTCGATGTTGCGAGATGTCGTGCAGAGAGGCACTGCAATTCGAGCAAAAAGCCTCGGTCGCACGGACGTTGCAGGCAAGACAGGTACGACTAATGAAGAGCGAGATACTTGGTTCACGGGTTTTAACGCTGAATTATTAACCACGGTCTGGATGGGCTATGACCACATGGAACCCCTAGGAGTAGAAGAAACCGGGGGAAAAACAGCGGTTCCGGTTTGGACACGTTACATGGCAGAAGCCCTACGAGGTGTACCAGAAACTGCGCTGCAAGAACCTTCTGGTTTAGTCACCGTGCGGATTGATACTCATACTGGAAATTCCTCATCTGCTACTAGTCCAGACGCCATCTTCGAAACTTTCCCTGCAGAGCAGGCACCAAAACGGAATCCCACAGCAGCAAAGGTTACTCGTCGCCGGCCTACAGTACGTCGAGAAGCTCCTTCCTCTGATGACGATGATAGTTCGGACTCTTCAGACAATTCTTCAGAAGATTCTGCAGATTCACCTTCTTCCCCAGAACAACTTTTTTAATTGAAAAACCCAAAGAAATTTCTGGCTTTTGACTAAACATGACTAATTTGCTAGCATACTATCGAGAGATGGACTCACCCCTGAGACCCACTGCCTTCAGGCATGGGGTGGTTTGGTTGTTTTGAGGAATAGATCATGCAAAAGGTGCCGTTGACCGTACGAGGCGCAGAGAAGTTGCGCGAAGAGTTACAACAATTAAAGAGTGTGTCGCGCCCAAACATTATCAAGGCTATTGCAGAAGCCCGTGCCCAGGGAGATTTGAAGGAAAACGCGGAGTATCATGCCGCGCGAGAGCAACAAAGTTTTATTGAGGGCAGGATCAGTGACTTGGAAACCAAGCTGGCCAGTGCGCAAATCATCGATGTGAGAACTGTCAACGCCAACGGCAAGATCGTGTTTGGTGCGACCGTGGATCTCATACAGATGAAAACAGGAGAACAAGTTACTTACCAAATCGTAGGAGAAGACGAAGCCAATCTAAAACTCAGCTTGATTTCCGTTGGTTCTCCCATTGCCCGTGCACTCATTGGAAAGAGACAAGGCGACCTAGTCGTGGTAAACGCTCCTGTTGGAAACCTAGAATACAGTGTCACTGGAGTGCGCTACCTCTAGTGTTTTTACCCTAGAAGTTAGGGAGCAATGGCTAACCAACAGCGGACGAGGCTGATACAAAATACAGTGCATTGTGCTGCTTGGTCAGCAAACCGAGTGGCACTTGCAGCAGATGATCGCACCCTGCATGTATTTAGTGCAAAAGGAACCGCTCTTTGGAGAAAAAGACAACACATTGGGCCCATAGAAGCGTTGGCATGGTCTCCCAACGGTCGTCTCCTTGCTTCTGCTTCCGAAGATGGGGTTCGTCTTTGGTCGCGTGATGGTAACGAATTAGCCAACTTAGTAGGCCATGATGCGGTGGTTTCCTGCCTTGCGTGGTCACCCGGTGGCCAAGTTTTGGCCTCCGGTTCAGAAGATCAAACCATTCGGCTCTGGTCTATCGAAGACCAAACAGAGCTGAAACGCTTTGAAGAGTGCACTAGTCCTTTTTGGAGCTTGGCGTGGGCACCGAATGGAAGGTGTTTAGCGTCAGGTTCGGAAGATCCTCGCATTTTTCTTTGGTCTCCAACCAACGGTCAAGTATTGGGCTACTTAACGGGTCATTCCCGAAGAGTAGAACACCTCGTTTGGTCTCCGGACAGTCGCAGGCTTGTTTCGTGTGGGCGAGATCAAACGATGCGTCTCTGGTCCGTGGCTACTGGAAGTGAAATTCGAAGACTCGAGGGCCCGGCAGGGAATGTTTCTAGCGTAGTTTGGTCCCCCACAGGAAATACTTTGGCCATTGGTTCTCCTAAAGGGGAAGTGTGGTTTTTGGAAGACCCAAAAAGTGCCATGCAATGTCTCACAGGGAGAATGGGAAACATTAGGGAGATGGCTTGGTCGGCAGACAGTAGCCAACTTTTTTCGATCACTCGAGATGGAACTTTAGCTTTGTTAGAGACTGGAAAAAAAAGTCCTTTATCTAAAACTTCAGAAGCAGACCTTTGGATATCACGGCAGGTGGCTACCTTGGGTCGTCGATCGTTTCCTTGGGCTCCTCGCCTGAACAACGCAACAAACAATGGCCTAGGATTGATTATTGGAGATGCCACCCTCTCAGGTGCACCTTGTTTTTCTATTTCTCCGGATGGTCGAAAACTAGCCAGCGGCCACTTGGATGGTGGTCTCCGTTGTTGGGATCTAACAGAAGGAAAACTCCTTTGGAAGGACCCAGTACATTCGCAGGATTTGGATCCAAAACAGGCCGTGCATGCCATTGCTTGGTCACCAGACGATGACTTTATTGCAGTAGGAAGGGAAAACGGTGAGGTTTCGCTTTGGTCAACAGATGACGGTATTGATTTACATCGGCTGGTCGGACACCGTGGCGCAGTCGCCACGTTAGTTTGGTCTCCAGATGGGCAGACATTAGCTTCTGGTGCAGCAGACCGAACTATCCGTCTTTGGTCTGCGGAAACAGCCAGAGAAGTTCGTTGTCTCCGTGGACACGAAGATCTTATTCGCAGTGTGGCTTGGTCACCAGATGGTAAAAATCTAGCATCAGGATCACAAGATGGCACTGTGCGCCTGTGGTCTTCCGAAGAAGGTCGTACACTTTCAGTGTTTGAAGGACACGCCGCATGTGTGTACAGCCTGTCTTGGGCACCTGATGGTTCTTTCTTGGCCTCTGGATCACAAGACAAAAGCGTGCGATTGTGGTCTTTTCGCCCCGGCGTGTCACACCGACGGTTGAATGGCCACGCTGCTGCGGTCCTAGACGTAGCTTGGTCCCCTGACGGGCGAGTACTTGTTTCTGGTTCTCTGGATGGAACTTTGCGCATCTGGGAACCAAACGGCCCTTCTCCGGTGTTGCGGCGTTTTAATGCCGAAGAAGGATATGCTTGGCGTTTAGCTTGGGCAAAAGGGGGGCATTTTTTAGCCTCAAGCCACGCACAAGATACCATTCGAATCTGGGAAGTCCGAGATTTGTTTCCTTGCAAAAAATCGGTCTCTTCACTTTCTAGTACGCTGCCTACTTCTCTAATAGCATTACATCACTTAAGCATTGGCCTTCCACTTTCTTGGATTCGGGATGTGCGAACCCTATTAGGAGGTATCGTACCGCCTAACGGGTGGGCCTCCTTTAGAAAAACTCCAAGTTGGGGAAAAATTCAACTGCTCCAATCATTGCATTGGCCAACACCATCACGAGTAGGTTTGATGGCCATATTGTTTCAAGGGTTTTCTGGACACACGTGGTCTCCTCCCGAGGGAACTAACCTACGAGATGTAAGGAGAAGTTTGAAAGAATCTTTAGGCCGAGGTGAAAGCCTAACCCCTACCAACATTCCTCCTCCTTTTGATTTTCTCGAAAAATCTACTGAGACAATCGACGATTCACTAATTACGTTGCTGGAGATATTAGGGCCAGAGGCAGTGGCAGCAGATCCTAGTTTGGCTTTGCAGCCATCACGTGGGTTGCCTGCCCTAACACCCCCGCAACGTCGTTTATTGCGATATCCAATCACCCCTCTTCGGGTAAATGGGCATCCTTATTTACGTCCAACCATTCTAGTAATTGGTGGATTACCTGACCAGGAATCTATAAACCTACTTCGATCATCTGCCAGTGCAGTGGTGCATGCGTTGAGACGAAAGAGGCTTCCAGTAGCTTGGGTAGACGATGAAATTCAAACATTTTCTAAACCAAGTGATTTGGTATCGCTTTTTTCAAACACAACTTTAGGTTTGAAAGAACCAATGGAACTATTGAAACGGGCTTCTACGTTGCAACTTGAGTACTACTGGAGAAAATCAGTGATTTTGCTACTTACCCACGCCTCTTGGGCAGGGGGAAACCGATCTAGTCTTCCTAAGCGTTTACGAACTTTGTGGGTGAAATCTTCAGAAAAAACACCAATTTGGACTGCTTGGTGTGAACGTGAGGAATATCTATTGCCCGACCAGTATTCCAAAGCACCAGCAGCCTTGGGTAGGCTGCTGTCATAAAAACTTTTTTACTGAGGAGCCTTGGGAGTATTAGACATGTAGGCAAGGACGCCTCCTGCAGCAGCACCAACACCCAACACCAAGGTATACAACATGTCTTGGCGGGCAGCTACATCTCGCAGAGCCGTGGCTGGCGCGATCATTTCACCCAGAACAGCACCTGCAGCGCGGGCACCCAACACTTCTGGTGAATACACCGCTGGGCCTGCGGGTACAGCAGGGGTTCTGCCAAGCAAAGAAGACACCAAAGTGCCACCCATGATCCAATCTGCGACCACTACTCCGCCTACTACTCCCAAAGCAGTTTTAACTGATTTCCAAGAAGAACTGTTCGTGCCTGGAGCAGTAGCTGCTGGTGTAGAAGCCGCCACAACTGGTGTACTCTCGGCGTTGACAACGAAAGGAAGTAAAGCCAAGCAAAACACTGCAATTTTCATAAACATCCTCGCAAAGCCCTGTCGAGCAGGGAAGGTCAGGGAACTGCTCTAGCCCGGGTGGGCTTTTCCAAATTTTCTACTGCTAACAAATCATGATTTACGGAGAGGCTAACCACTGGGAAGAGCGTTGATATGCCCAAGTTACCGCCGGAGCCAACGTAGCACCCAACGAGCAACCCGCAGCACCAAGTGCACCTACCATCGAGACAGCAAGCACAGTACTTCCAGAAGGAACGAGTAACCCTCCTCCCCAAAGTAAGATAGCCTCGCTCGGACCCGCGACATATCCAGCTGTCAATAAACCAGTGCCTCCTGCAATGCACCCAAAACTAGAAATCTCACTGTCTGAAAGAGGATCAGAAACTGGCTCAATCTCTGCTGTAACACCAACCCCGAGCCACCCAACCAAAATGGCAGCGGTTCCTTGTCGAATGATTCGTTGAAATGTCATGAAAATCTCCAATCGTTACTGTGAGGCCCGGGCTGCTAACAAACGATCACTAGGAGATTCTGCAAGTGCAGGAGCAGGACTCCCAAAACCAAAGATTGAGGTAATCTTTTGCTTCACTGCCTCTAGGTCAAAGCGATCGTACACTGCCACGACAGGCAATGCGGCGGCGGCACCCACCGTGCAACTGGCAGGAACGACGGTGCCCAAAATACCCATCAGTAGTAGAGAAGTACTAGAGGGGGAGGTTACTCCTCCAGCAGCCAACATCACGATTTCAGTCGGAGCCGCAGCAAGGGTAATAGCACCAAATCCCAAGACACCTGCTAAACAACCCGTGCTTTGCACCTCGGCTTCGGTCATGGCTTGTGGCGGTGGAGTCGTTTCCTTCCTATGTAATAAGCTCGCCTTATTCTCTTTTGCCCACAATACCGCAGGAGTCAACGAAGCCCCCACGCTGCACGCACCAGCACCCAGAATTCCCCCAAGAGCAATGAACAGCAGAGAGGAAGACGAAGGAACAATGACAGCCCCAGTAGCTAACATCATCAGCTCTGTGGGCCCTAATGCGTAGGCAGCCGCTAAGCTGGAGGTTCCCATAAAAAAGCAACCTACGCCCTGAGCAGCTGCATCCGACATTTCGACTGTTTGGATTTCTACTGAATAGGCGGCCGTAGTGCTAAAAAGGCAAACTCCCAAAGTAAACTGCTGCATCCACTGATTTTTTAGAAAATACATGGTTTTACTCTCCGGTTTAGCGTGCCACACTGGCTAAAGAGACAGGGGGTAGAGTAGCCGCCGGAGTAGCCACCTTAGAACGATAGTCTAAGAAACCATTGACCTGCTCCGTCAACCAAAGCACTGCAGGAGTCGCAGTACTTCCAACACTGCAAGCCGCAGCGAATAAAGTGGCCGTCAATCCAACCATTAACGCAGTAGAACCGGAGGGTACCAAAAGACCACCTGCAGCGATCATCAGCAGTTCTGTAGGCCCCGCAGCCATAGAAGCAGAGACAGTGGCTCCAGAAGTAACCAAGCAACCAATGCCTGCCTGAGTGGCATCTGATAACTCTTCCTGTTTTGCCTCTTCACCGAATGCAGGCAAGACAAAAAGGAGAGCGGCTACCAGTGCCCAAGAGGGTTTTAATGTGTGCATCTTACTGGGTACCTAGATGACGAGAAAGCCAAGAGGTCGCCGGAGTAGCCAATGCACCAATCGTGCACCCTGCGGCGGCAACGGTTCCAAACAAACTCAGGAATAAGATAGAGGATGAGGATGGCACTACCATCCCACCGACTACTAGCATGATGACTTCGCTTGGGCCTACCAGATAAGTAGCCGTCATTCCCGCAGTCGCGCCTAAGACACACATGGCCGAGACCCGCTCCTGATCCGTCATGGGCCGAACGTGAAAATCGTTGCCTGGAGTGAACATAGAGGCAGGAATCGTTTCTCCTGCTAGGGTTACTCCAGCACTAGAAAACAGGATTACTCCAGCAAGTAACCCCCGAGTAAGCGTCGAACCTATTGGCATAGTAAAATTTCCTCTAATTCCCTACTAATCTACTTATTAGCTAGATTTTGTCAAGGTTAGAAAACCTACGGTTTATCGAGGCATTCCACAATGGCTATTCGGAGCCGCTCCCGCAAAGCCTCATTAAGGGGCTGGTTGTTGCGATCAGTTACAAAAAAAGTATCATCTGCCCTAGCACCCATGGTATCAATCTTAGCGTTTTGGACTCGTACACCACAACTCAAAATAGCTTGGCCAATCCGGGCTAATAACCCAGGTTTATCTTGGCTTACCACTTCCATGACGGTTCTATGGTTTTTTTCGTCTAGGGTGTAGAGGACGATGGTATTGATGGGGAAATGTTTCATAACAAGAGCAGCTCGGCGTTTTAAGGGTGGAGGAGCAGGAGCTGTCTCGGTAAGTCGTTCACGCAACACTTTTCGGATTTCCTCGAGACGAGGAGAAGCAACTAGTTCACCTTTTTCTTCTAGGACAATATAACTATCTAAGGTATAGCCATGGCGGGTAGTAATGATCCGTGCTTCCAAAATGCTTAAAAGGAAGTGATCCAAAGCACCTGTAATGAGCGCAAATAGCCCATCTCGATCACGGGTATACACAAAAACTTCCGTTCCTCCACGACGAGTACGTTGCCGAGTCAAAATCAATGGTAATGGACCGTCCCCGTGAGTGAGAATTGCCTGTGTGTTGGTGGCTACCTCTTCTGCGGTGTAGCGGATAAAAAAATCGTCTTCAAAAGTCTTCCAAAGTGCATCAATCCGCGCTGGGATAGCACCAAACGTGCTCAGTTGTCTACGGGCTTCCTCCTGGGTTTCTCGAATACGTTCTGCTAAATCGGGAACACTGGAGATGCCTCTTCTCAAGACGCGCCGTGTCGCTTGGTAAAGGTCACTCAGTAGACTACCCTTCCAATCTGACCATAAAGTCTGGTTAATGGCACGTATGTCTGCCACGGTTAGCAAATATAGGTAGTCTAAATGTAAGGTATCTCCTACTTTCGTGGCGAAGCGATCTACGACGGCAGGATCCATAATGTCTTGGTGTTGAGCGGTACGCGACATCAGTACGTGGTGCTCAACGAGCCAAGCCACGAGCCTAGAATCAAAAGCAGGTAATCCGTGGGTTTTGCAAAAGTCCAAAGCATCTACTGCGCCTAAGGTGGGATGATCACCACCTCTTCCTTTAGCAATGTCATGAAGCAACCCTGCAAGATAGAGCAAATGAGGTTTTGCCAGAGTGGAAGCAATGCGAGTGCAAAGGGGATTTTCTTCCGCATATTTAGATACAAAGAACTTCCGAAGATTGTTAACCACTCGCAGGATGTGTTCATCCACGGTGTAGGCATGGAATAGGTCGTGCTGCATTTGTCCGACTACACCACCAAACACAGGCAAATAGGCAGCCAGTACACCGTAACGATTCATGCGCTGAAGTTCGTGGTAGATACCACGGGGTTGGCGCATTAGTTCCATAAATAGGCTACGGTTACCTAGGTCGGCTCGGAAAGCGTCATCGATCAGGAACAAGTGATCGCGTACAAGACGAATAGTGGTAGCTCGCACCCCACTTAGTTCTGGGTGTTGCGCCATGATCAAAAACAGTTCCAAAAGCGCAAAGGGATAGCGACGGAAAACCCAATCATGCTGGACCTCTAAAAAACCACTCCTGGCTTGAAATCGACGATTTAGGGGAACTACAGATACTTCGCGATCTGGATGAAGGAGTGTTTCCTCAAAAAGTTGGAGCAACATCTCATTGAGACGGCCAACTTGTTGTACTGTTCGATAATAGAGCTTCATAAACTGCTCTACTGCCAAACCCTTTGGGGTGTCCTGATAGCCAAACTGTTTGGCCAATGTCCGTTGGTGATCGAACGAAAGCCGATCCTCGCGACGCCCAACAATCAGGTGCAAACCCCAACGGACTCGCCAAAGAAAAGATTGTTCCTCTAGGAGAGTTTCGTATTCGCTTTCGGTGAGAAAACCCACGTCTACTAAACCATGCAAGTTGACAACACCAAAGTGACGCTTTGCGACCCATCCGATCATGTGAATATCGCGAAGGCCTCCAGGCCCTTCTTTGATGTTGGGTTCTAAGTTGTAAGCAGTATTGTCGTACTTTTTATGTCGAGTAATCTGTTCTGTACGTTTTGACTCGAAAAATGGACGCCCTAGCCACACCTGGGCGTGTTTAAAAGCCTCTTGCATGGAGATCAATAAGTAGGGCTGCCCCGCTAGGAGACGTGCTTCCATCAGGTTCGTAGCTACCGTAATGTCTTTTTTTGCCTCCTCCACACACTCCTCTACAGAACGAACACTGTGACCGACCTCCAAACCAATGTCCCAAAGGAAAGTGATCCAAACAGAAATCCTTCCTTGAAGTTCTTCCGTTGTATTTCGGACGAGGATCATCAGATCCACATCCGAGCCCGGATGTAACTCTCCCCTGCCGTATCCACCTACAGCCAAGAGCGTAATAGACCCATCTGGTGCCTCTACGGGCTCGTCTGGCAGCCCATAAAGTCGCCAAGACCATTTTAGTAGGGCATCTATCAACAGGACTCGTAACGAAACCAAGTGGGGTATGGGAATTCCTTGGTAAAAACGTTCTTGAAGGGCTTGGTTAGCAGATTTCAGTGCAGTGCGGAAAACTTTGACAGGAGGCTGACCCGCCGCTAACGCGGCTTCCAAGACAGCGGCGTCAAACATGCTAGAGAGCTCTTCAGAGGTAGCGGGGTGCAGTTGCATTGGGGTATCACCACGGTAGACCAAGTGTAAAGATATCACTTTGGACGCTTGCATGGTAGAATTAAAAAAAGAGGGTCTTATGAAAACTCCCTATTACTTAATCGATCAGAATGCTCTTCTCGGAAACTTAGAGATTATCCAAAAAGTTCGCGAAACATCAGGTGCTAAGTCTATTTTGGCGTTGAAATGCTTTTCAACATGGTGTGTTTTCGATCTGATGAGACAATACCTATCTGGAACCACCAGCAGCTCTTTATTTGAGGCAAGGCTTGGATATGAAAAATTCGGAAAAGAAGTACATGCCTACAGTGTAGGTTTTTCGAAAGAGGATATTCGAGAAGTACGGAAATTTGCAGATAAAGTGATTTTTAATTCTATTTCTCAATTAACTTTATATCGTGACCTTCTAAAGGGAGTTCGTGTCGGCCTGCGTGTCAACCCTGGTTTGAGCTATTCGCATTTTGATCTTGCAGATCCCGCCAGAAGATATTCAAGATTGGGTGTGATCGGATACGATGACGTAATGAAAGTAGCTCCCTTTCTAAGCGGGGTGATGTTTCATTTTAACTGTGAGAACAGCGATGCAGAAAATATTATTTCTTCTATTGAAAAGATTGGAGAAAAATATTCTGATTTACTAAAAAAGATGGAATGGATTAGTCTAGGTGGTGGAATTGCCTTTACTTCACCTGGTTACCCTTTAGAAGCATTTTGCGAAGCACTTAAAAAACTGTCACAAACTTTTAAGATTCAAGTCTATTTAGAGCCTGGCGAAGCAGTAGTCACTCAATCAGTAGAGCTAGTCACTACAGTGTTAGATGTGGTGAGGAATGAAATAGATATCGCGATCGTAGATGCTTCCGTAGAAGCTCATCTCTTAGATCATTTGGTGTATCGAACTCATCCAAAGTTATCTTGGCCTGAACCCGGAGAATATAAGACCATCATCGCCGGAAGAACTTGTTTAGCAGGGGACGTTTTTGGAGAGTATTCTATATCAGGTCGCTTGGCTGTCGGAGATGAAGTAAGGATTGCCGACGCCGGGGGCTATTCCATGGTCAAGAAGAATTGGTTTAACGGGGTGGCCATGCCTAGTATCGTTGTAAAACACCTAGACGGCTCTTTGGAACGAGTTAAAAAATTTGGGTATGCAGATTTCAAACGTGCACTCTCTTAAGAATTTAGTTTAATTAGGAAAGCTACCATGCGAAAAAATGTATTGATTATCGGCGCGGGTGGGGTTGCGCATGTGGCAGCGCATAAAGCTGCGATGAATAACGATGTATTAGGGGATATTTGTATAGCCTCTCGCACAGTATCCAAATGCCATGGAATCTTAGAAAGCATTCAAGAAAAAGGGAGTTTGAAGGATAAGAACCGTCGAATGTATGCTCGTTCTTTGGACGCATTGGATATTCCAGAGACCATTCGGTTAATTCAAGAAACTAATTCCGAGATTGTAATCAATCTTGGGGCAGCATTTATCAACATGTCTGTTCTGGAGGCTTGCCTAGAAACGGGAGCTGTCTACATGGATACTGCTATCCACGAAGAACCAGATAAGGTATGCGAGACACCTCCTTGGTACGCCAATTACGAATGGAAACGGAAGGACCGTTGCGCCGAAAAGGGATTGACGGCTATTCTTGGCGTTGGTTTTGATCCAGGAATGGTCAACGCCTATTGCGCTTTAGCCGTAAAACATTATTTCGATAAAATCGATACCATTGATATTTTGGATGTCAACGCCGGCAGCCACGGAAAGTATTTTGCGACCAATTTCGATCCTGAAATTAACTTTCGTGAATTTGTCAAGGTCTGGACTTGGATTGATCGGCAATGGAAAGAATATCCCACACATGCGGTCAAGCGAATCTATGATTTTCCGGTTGTAGGAAAGCAGCCCATTTATTTGAACGGGCATGACGAGTTGCACTCGCTTTCCAAAAATATTGACGCCAACAGCATTCGTTTTTGGATGGGATTCGGAGATCATTACATCAACGTGTTTACGGTATTGCGCACGTTAGGCTTACTTTCCCATTTGCCCGTGATACTAACCACGGGACAATCCGTGGTTCCACTTAAGGTAGTCAAAGCAGTGCTTCCTGATCCAATGACACTAGCTCCTGGATACACAGGAAACACTTGCATTGGAAACTTCGTAAAAGGTTGGAAGGATGGTAAGCCGCGTGAGATATTGATTTATCAAGTTTCAGACCACGCACGTTGTTTCGAAGAAATTGGATCACAGGGTATTAGTTATACTGCCGGAGTACCTCCAGTAGCAGCAGCCATGTTGGTAGCCCAAGGTATTTGGGACCCAAAAACGATGGTCAATGTAGAAGAACTCAATCCGGATCCATTTATCGCCATTTTGGATAAGATTGGTCTTCCCACCGAGATAAAAGAGATTGAGCCCGGAAGTGGTGCTTCTTTTCATGGTGCAGTGGGTTCTCTCGAGGAAGAATTAACTGCTTCTACTGCGACGGTAACTGTTTCCGCAGCCAACCCAATGATTTCTTTGGCCAAAAAACCAAAATAGGAAGAACCATTTCTGAGAGTATTGATAAGATGCGCCCAAGTGGTTTTTCTCACCAGGAGTGGGAAAGTATTTTGCAATTTTCGGAAACCCAAGAAACTCCCTTTTTGGTAGTTTTGAAAGATCGAATCCGAACAAAATTTCAACGGTTCTCCTGGTGTTTTCCAAAAGCAAAAATTTACTATGCTATCAAGGCCAATCCAGACCTTGAAATACTGACCTTACTTCGGGACTTGGGTGCATTTTTTGATGTAGCTTCTATTTACGAATTAGATCAGGTGATCGAAATAGGAGTTTCACCAGATCGAATTAGTTTTGGAAATACCATTAAGAAAGAAAAACACGTTCAGGATGCTTACGAAAAGGGAGTAAGACTTTTTACAACGGACAGCGAATTGGACGTACGAAATTTGGCGCGTGCTGCTCCGGGTTCTCGTGTTTTTTTTCGATTGCTAATGGACGCGGTGACCTCCGATTCTGATTGGCCACTTTCGCGGAAGTTTGGTTGCCAACCACGGATGCTAATGGATCTGGTAAAGCTCGCAGAAGAATTAGGGCTAGAGCCTTATGGGATTTCATTCCACGTTGGTTCACAACAAAGGGAAATTCCTGCATGGGATGCAGCCCTTGCAAAAGTTCGCGAAATTTTCCATACATTAAAATGGGATCTAATATCCCACGCAATCAACATGGGTGGAGGGTTTCCTGCGGACTATTTCGTAAAGAGTAATCCACTTAACGTATACGCAGAGGAAATTGATCGCTATCTAGCAGAACACTTTGGAAATACTTTACCGGCGATTTATTTAGAACCAGGACGTGGTTTGGTTGGCGAAGCAGGGGTACTCGTCAGTGAAGTAGTTTTAATTTCAAAAAAATCAAAAACTGATCTGAAACGTTGGGTCTATACGGACGCAGGTGTATTTAACGGATTGGTAGAGACTTTATCAGAATCGATTAAATACTCTCTTTACACGAATCGCACTGGCAAGAGTGGAGGCGTCATTCTGGCAGGGCCTACGTGTGATAGTTTGGATATCATGTATGAAGATTATCCTTATCAACTCCCATTCTCATTAGAAATAGGAGATCGATTGTATTGGCTCTCCACGGGTGCCTACACCGCTTCCTACAGTTCTGTCTCCTTTAATGGTTTTCCTCCTCTAAAAACTTATTATCTTTAGAATTTTTTTGGTAAAATTTTAGTGATTTTCTGATTTCCTGTTTCTTACTTACAAGAGGTTTTTCCAATGTCTGAACACGGATTCCACGTTCACGGTGCACATGACCATGAAGTTGAACACCAAGCCCAAAGTGGGCCTGGATTAGCGCAGCAGATTGCAATTTTTACGGCAATCTTATCTACCTTGGGAGCAGTTATCAGCTATCAAGGGGGAGATACTCAGAACTTGGCTATGTTGTACAAGAATGAGGCTGTTCTACAAAAGTCACATGCTTCTGACCAATGGAGTTACTACCAAGCAAAGAGTACCAAAGGACAGTTAATGGAAATGGCAGCCATGGTGGCACCTCCGGAAAAACAGGAGTACTACAAACAACAAATTGATCGGTATGCCCGAGAGAAGGAAGAAATTAAGGTAAAAGCGGAAGAATTTGATCAAAAATCAGAGGAAGCTAACCACGAGAGTGATCACCACATGCACCCGCATCACTCTCTAGCACAGTCCATGACGTTTATCCAAATCGCGATTTCTTTGGCTTCTATCACGGTACTGACACGCAAGCGATGGTTATTTGTGCTAGGTGGTGTTGCAGCTTTGGCTGGTGTGGTTTTATGGGCTATGGCTTGGTGGTGGGTGTAGCATGCCATCGATGAAATGGGTCTTGTACGACTGGGGCGGATTCAACACTACCCTCTTTTATTGGATCAACGGATTCCGCGAAGAGTGGTGGGATGAGTGCATGCAGTTTGGATCTGAACTCGGAGACCATACCCATTTCATTTCCTACTTAAGTGTGATGGTGCTAGCAGCAGTCATTGCAGTACCAAGAAGAATGCGTAGAGGTCGAGTACCCGGGGAAGTCTCAGCTAAACGCTGGCTCTTGGCGCTTTCGGTGTTTGTCTTGTCTTATTATCTACAAGGGGAAATTATCGGGTGGCTCAAACCGTTTTTAGATTTCCCTCGGCCTGCTTCAGTTTTGCACGGCAATCTCCATTTATTAGGTACGTCTGAATTACATCATAGCTTTCCAAGTGGACATGCCACTTTTGCCATGTTGGTCTCCGCATCCTTTTGGATCGTCATCAAAGGTTGGTCTCGGGTTCTTCTAGTCGTTTTTGCACTTTTGGTAGGTATTTCCAGAATTAGTCTCGGAATGCACTTCCCTGCTGACGTAATAGCAGGGTATTTAATGAGCTTTTCGATTGTTTTAATGATGCGTTTTGTTCTCTTTTGGCTCATGAAAACCATGAGGCGGACATGATTCTCGAAAACAAGACCATCCTTATTACGGGTGGAACGGGTTCTTTTGGTCAACAATTCATTTCCGTGGTTTTGGAGAAACATAACCCGCGCCGAATTATTGTTTTTTCTCGAGACGAATTAAAACAACATGATCTCCGCATGAAGATCCCAGATCCTCGGCTTCACTTCTTTTTAGGGGATGTTCGGGATCGAGATCGTCTTTACCGAGCTTTCCAGGCAGGGGTTGATGTGGTAATTCATGCTGCGGCCCTAAAACAAGTACCCGCTTGCGAATACAATCCATTTGAAGCAGTCAAAACTAATATTTTAGGTGCTCAAAATATCATTGATGCCGCTATTGATTGTCGAGTTTCCAAAGTATTAGCACTTTCCACGGACAAGGCAGTAAGTCCAGCAAATCTCTACGGTGCTACTAAATTGTGCATGGAAAAACTTTTTGTGCACGGTAACCATTATTCAGGTGGGCGCGCCACTTCTTTTTCTTGCGTTCGTTACGGCAACGTAGTTGGTAGTCGTGGAAGTGTAATCCCTCTATTTCTAGAACAACGCCAACAGGGTAAAATCACCATTACCGATCCACGAATGACACGGTTTTGGATTACTTTAGACCAGGGAGTTGCTTTCGTAATTCATTGCATTGCCAGAATGCAGCGAGGAGAAGTATTTATTCCAAGATTGCCTAGCATGAACATTTTAGATTTAGCAAAAGCGGTCGCACCAGATTGCACTTTGGAATACACCGGCATTCGCCCTGGAGAAAAGCTCCACGAGACCCTTATTTCTGCAGACGAGGCTCGTCACACTAAAGCATTAGAAGATTTATTTGTTCTTGAGCCAGAATTTACTGTTCGTGATCATCCTTCAGCGGGTGCTCTTTTACCAGAAGGTTTTGAATACCGAAGCGACAATAACAATCGTTGGCTCACAGTAGAAGAATTGCAAAAAATGATTCTAGGTGCTTAGCGAATCAGGTGAGCTACTTCTTTGGCAAAATAAGTAAGGATGGCATCCGCGCCAGCACGTTTGATGCAAAGGAGGGATTCTAAAATAACTTCTTTATCAAGCCAACCATTTTGAATAGCGGCACGGAGCATGGCATATTCTCCACTGACTTGATACACAAAAGTAGGGACCTGAAATTCTTCTTTAACTCGTCGCACTATATCTAAGTAGGGCATACCTGGTTTGACCATCACCATATCTGCCCCTTCTTCTGTGTCCAAAGCTACTTCGCGAAGTGCCTCGTCAGAATTGGCAGGGTCCATCTGGTAGCTGTATTTGTTTCCTTTCCCGAGGGAAGCACTAGAACCTACGGCATCCCGAAAAGGACCATAAAATTTAGAAGCGTACTTTGCCGAGTAGGCCAATATGCGAGTATGAATGTGTCCTGCGGACTCCAGTGCATTCCGAATCGCTTGAATGCGACCATCCATCATGTCTGATGGTGCAACGATGTCTGCTCCTGCCTCGGCATGTGTCAAAGCCTGCCGAACTAATACTTCGATAGTTTCATCATTCAAAACATACCCAGAATGATCAACAAGCCCATCCTGGCCATGGGTCGTAAAGGGGTCTAGGGCAACATCAGTAATCACGCCAAGTTCTGGAAAAGTAGACTTCAGAGCTCGCACTGTCCGAGGAATCAACCCTTCTGGGTTATAAGCCTCTCGTGCATCTTCACTCTTGGCTTCGGGAGGTGTCACCGGGAATAAGGCAATAGCGGGTATGCCTAGTGTCACCAATTCACTGGCTTCCTCGAGGAGTAGATCCAGGCTAAGTCGATCCACGCCAGGCATAGAAGCCACGGATTCGCGCCGTTGGTTTCCTTCCAAAACAAAGGTAGGCCAGATTAAATCAGAAGCATCGAGGCGGGTTTCCCGAACTAACTGTCGGCTGAAATCATCATGACGCATCCGACGCATACGTACTGAGGGAAAGGATAGTTTCATTGGTTAGCCGAAATTCAAAATTTTTGTTCAAAAAACACAGCGTTTAGGACGATACACGCTGCACCAAGTGTAATAGCGGAATCGGCTACATTAAATGCTGGAAAATAGGCATTGTGCCAATGTACTTGAATAAAATCGACTACATGGCCTAGCCAGAGCCGATCCCAAAGGTTTCCCAATGCTCCCCCGAGTACCATGACGAGGCCAATCGCCTGCAAATGTTCTCTTGCTCGTAATTGACGCAACCAAGAAATGAGTACTCCACTCACGACCACCGTCAATACACTGAAGAACCAACGCTGCCACCCAGAAGCATCCGCCAAAAAACTAAACGCCGCCCCAGAGTTATAGGTCAAGGTAATATTTAACACTGGTAAGATTTCAATGACTTGGTGCAGTGTCATTTTTGCCGTGATCGCAAATTTAGTAGCTTGATCTATCAAAATAATCACTACGGATAACCATAACCAATGCAAGCCAGAACCCATTTCACGCATACTGGCGATCCTCCCCGGGCATTTCGAGGTTGGTCACACATCGCCCACAAAGCGTGGAATGCTCAGGATGCACACCCACATCAACACTGTGGTGCCAACAACGGGCGCACTTTGTATCAGTAGAAGGAGTAGCTGTTAACCACAAACCATCTTCTAAGAAAACGGCATTCTCCGTCCTTTCTTCTTCTGGCCGAATTTCGGTTGCTGAAGTAATGAGAACAAATTTCAACTCTTTTCCGACGCGGTCTAGCACTGTTTTCCACTTCTCGTCGCACCAGAAAACAACCTTAGCATCCAGCGAAGAGCCAATCTGATTGGAAACGCGCAAACTTTCCAAGGCTTTAGCAGTCCCTTCTCTTGCTCTGAAAATTAACTCCCACGTATTTCGCTCTTCTTCTCCTAATTCTGCCAACCCAGTCGGATACGTGGACAAGAAAACAGAAATAGGACGCTCTCCTGGGAGGTTCTCCCAAATTTCGTCCGCAGTAAAGGAAAGGATCGGGGCTATCCAAGTGGTTAAGGCTTCCAAAACTAGATACACTGCGCTTTGGCCAGAACGGCGGGCATGATTCGCTGTCGGCAGTGTGTATTGGCGATCTTTTAAGATATCGAGATACAACGCACCTAGATCTATTGCGCAAAAATTGTGTACTTTTTGGTAGATCAGGTGAAATTGATAAGACTCGTAAGCTGACCGGACCTCTTGTTGGATCTGAAAAGCACGATCCACGACCCAACGGTCTAACGACAACATTTCGTTGACTGGCACCCAATCTCGGCTAGGGTCAAAATCACCCAAGTTTGCTAAAAGGAATCTTGCCGTGTTGCGTATCCTGCGATAGGAATCAGCTGTGCGTTTGAGAACCTCGTCAGAAATGGTGATCTCTGCTCGGTAATCAGTCGAAGCCACCCACAATCTCAAAACATCTGCTCCCAACGTGCCTACCACTTTTTGTGGGTCGATGACGTTGCCCAACAACTTGGACATCTTCCGACCTTTCTCGTCCACAGTAAAACCGTGGGTGAGGACTTCGCGATAGGGTGCTTCTCCTCGAATAGCAACACTAGTCAATAGGCTAGATTGAAACCATCCTCGGTGCTGGTCTGAGCCTTCTAAATAAAGATCTGCAGGCACTTCTAACCGTGGTTCTAAAACACTGGCATGGGTAACTCCAGAATCAAACCACACGTCCAAGGTATCCCGAATTTGAGAGTAGTCCTCTGCTTCTGTTCCCAATAGTTCTGCAGGATCCAGATCAAACCAAGCGTCTATCCCTTCTTTTTCAATTTGTTTTGCTATTTGTTCTATTAACTCTGGCGCGCGCGGGTGTAATGCACCGGTAGTTTTGTGCACGAACAGTGCTAATGGAACTCCCCAAGTTCGTTGCCGAGAAATACACCAATCAGGCCGATTTTCGACCATGCCTTGAATACGTGCCTGGCCCCACTCTGGACGCCAGTGCACTTTTTGGATAGCGTCTATTGCTTTTTGGCGCAATCCAGTCGAGTCCATGCCGATAAACCACTGTGGAGTAGCTCGGAAAAGAATTGGGGTTTTGTGACGCCAGCAGTGAGGATAGGAATGTTGGATCTTTTCCACATGGAGGAGCTGTTTACCTAACACTTCTAGCACGTGTGGGTTGGCTTGGAAAACTGATTCTCCCGCAAAAAACTCTGTTTCAGGCAAGAAACGGCCATTATCCCCCACCGGGTTATGCACTGGTAAACCATAGCGCAAACCAACTTCGTAGTCCTCTTGCCCATGGCCAGGAGCAATGTGTACTGCGCCCGTGCCCACTTCTAGCGTGACGTGTTCTCCGAGAACCATCGGAACCGTTCTAGCATAAAATGGATGTTGTAGTTTCAAGCCTTCTAAGTCTGCACCCTTGGCACGTCCCAAAAAAATCCAATCAGTTTTTGAATAGCGGGCCATGGCCGAGTTTAATAAGGCATCGGCCAAGACCAAACATTCTTCTCCCGTTTGCACGAGCGCGTAGATCAACTCTGGATGCAAAGCAACGGCTTGGTTCGCTGGAAGTGTCCAGGGTGTCGTAGTCCAAATCACAACCGAGATTGGTTTGGTTGTTACAGAGGTACCAAATTTTTCTGAAAAAGTAAGGACATCTACCACAGAAAAACGTACATCAACGGCAGGAGAAGTTTTATCTTCGTATTCTACTTCCGCCTCAGCCAAAGAAGATCGGCAGTCTGCGCACCAATGCACTGGTTTGAAACCAGGGTAGATGTGTCCAGCTGAGAGGATCCGACCTAATGACCGTAGGATATCCGCTTCAGTGCGAAAATCCATGGTTAGGTACGGGTGATCCCAATCGCCGAGAATACCGAGTCTCTGGAAATCCCGAGACTGCAATGCAATTTGTTTTTCGGCATAACGACGGCACGCGTCCCGAAATTCACGAGGAGTGACTTTTATACCAGGTTTGCCAACCGTTTTTTCTACTTGCAATTCAATGGGTAGGCCATGACAATCCCAGCCAGGAATGTAGGGGGCATCTAATCCTTCTAAAGTTTTTGATTTGACAATGATATCTTTTAGGATCTTATTAACGGCATGGCCTAAGTGAATGTTGCCATTGGCATAGGGGGGGCCATCGTGCAAAACAAACTTTGGCCGACCCTCTCCAACGACTCGCATTTGTTGATAGAGATCAATATCCTTCCAATGGCGAAGTCGATCTGGCTCGCGCTCGACTAAGGCCGCCTTCATAGGAAAACGAGTTTTCGGGAGGTTTAAGGTGTTTTTGTAATCAGTCATTTAGTAGATACCCGTTCCGAATAGCATTACGGCTTTAGAATCTAACTCTGAGCTAAATCCTCTAATTCTACTACTGCTGCAAACGCACTAAACACCTCTCTACCCCAAGCCCAAAAATCGGAATTACCTCGTACTTTATCGAAGGCTCTCGATTCAAAAGCTCTTCTAATTCAACGGTGGGGTAAGTCCCTTTCATGGCGAGCCAAACCCCTTTTGGTGCTAATAAGTGTTTTGTTTTGTACACAAAATTGAACAAAGAAGAAAAAGCACGAGACACGATGGTATCGTAAAGTACTGTAGGGGTATGTTCTTCTGTTCGTGCACAAACGGCATCTAGGTTAGGAATCTTTAGCGAAAGTATTGATTGTCTAATAAATCGGATCTTTTTGTGGTTACTATCCAATGCGGTAACAGAAAACCATGGACGAGCTAAAGCAATGGGTACCGCAGGTAATCCAGCACCACTCCCCACGTCAAGCAATCGACCTGGTGTGAGATTTGGAAGCACACTTAAGCTATCCAGAAGATGTTTAATGACCATTTCTTCTAGATCATGCAGCGCAGTAAGATTGTATGCTTGATTCCAACGAATTAGCAACTCCAAATAGCCGATCAACGCCTCATTAAGACCCTTTGGGAGGTCTGTTAGCCCAAGAATAGCTATTCCTCGGTCAAGCAAATCAAATAAGGCTACGGACATGTTTTTGCAAACTTCCACTAAAGATTACTGTTTTTGGGGCTCCGCAGGCTTAGGGAGCTCCGCAGGTTTAACAGGATCTGCAGGTTTAGAAGGTTCCGCAGGCTTAGGAGATTCTGCAGGTTTTGGTGGTTCTACGGGCTTAGGTGTCTCTGGTAACTTTTGAGGTACCACCGCAGGTTTTTCACCTTGTTTTGGAGCAGGAGCTGAACTTGCTGGTTGCTTTGTCTTCTTCGCATCTGTTGTCGGACCAGGTTCAGGTTTTTTCTCTTCAGACTTTTTAGTGTCCTCAGGAACCGGTGCATCTGCTTTTTTAGGGTTTTCTTTAGGTGGTTCTTCTGCTTTCTTTGTTTTTTCGTCTGGTTGTTCGATAGCTCCCGATTCTACTAAGAGCTGGATCACCTCATCATATCCAGCCCGTTGAGCTATCGAAAGCGGGGACTGGCCGTGACTGTTTTTGACATTTGGGTCTGCACCTGCATCTAGTAAAAGACGAACGGAGCGTGGGTCTCCACGAGAGATCGCAAGAAACAATGCCGTCTCTTTTTGACGATCACGGGCATCTACGGTTGCACCCGCGGCCAAAAGGGCGCGCATCACTCCTAGGTTGTTCATGAAAGTGGCACCCATGAGTGGGGTGCGTCCTTGCGCGTTCGTGGAGTCTGGGTTCGCACCTTGGGCTAAGAGAGATTGTAACCGTTCAACTTGTCCTGCGCGGGCTGCAGCCTGAAGGTCAAGATCCAGATCCTCGACAGCCATTGCAATCGAAGTCCAAAATACAACTAGAATCCAAAATTTCAAGGACTAGACTCCTGCTGTGGGATCTCCGGAGAAGCTGCTATTTTTGGAAAGGCTTCCGGGTGGTGCAGCCGAACCAAATTGGTAATCTCACTTACTTCATGGCGTGATACATCTACCATTAACAACACAGCACCACGCAAAATGGCACTTTCGTAAGGCAAAATCTCGGGGTTTAAGCGATCTCTAGCCAACATACCACCTAAGATACCACCAAGGACTGCACTTACTCCGCCTGCTGCCCATAAAAACCAGGATCCCACTGTTAGACTCGAAGGAGGAAACCATATCGCGAGCCCACCTCCTGCCATTCCAGCTAGTCCACCCACTAGCGTACCTAAGAATAAGCCTCGGTTTACTTGGCTAGTTTGGAGCGCAGTTGCCTGATGTACTCCGGGTAATGAAAAACCGTAGGACAGCACTGCGTGTAAATGATTAGGATTTAACCCTGCTCCCAACAACTCTTGGGCAGTCTGTGTTGCAGTTTCAGCATTTGGAAGTAAAAAATAGAGTCGTTTCATAAGATCCTCGCAAAGAAAGCCCAAGTGCAGTCAGGGATTGTTTGCCGTTTTTCTTGCGTTCTGCTTAGCGTAAGGAGCACGAATACCAATTATCATATGGTTGCCAAAAAATAGCTATTCTAGTAAAATTTTTGGGATCTTACGTGTTTTTTAGACGAGGCAACCTCTGATGGACGAGAACCGAAAGAAGGCATTGGCCGTATCCCTAGCTCAAATTGAAAAACAATTTGGCAAAGGATCCGTGATGCGTCTTGGAGATAATCCAGTCGCCGATATCATGGTCATTCCAACGGGCTCTTTAGGTTTAGATGTTGCCCTCGGTGTAGGTGGTTTTCCTCGTGGTCGCGTGGTTGAAATCTACGGCCCAGAGTCTTCCGGCAAGACTACCTTGAGCTTGCAAGTCATCGCGCAAGCCCAAAAATTAGGGGGTGCTGCCGCTTTTATCGACGCGGAACATGCTTTGGATCCTCAATATGCCGCACGTCTCGGAGTAAACCTCAAAGATCTGTTGATCTCACAACCAGACACCGGTGAGCAGGCACTCGAGATCACTGATGCACTGGTTCGTTCTGGCGCAGTAGATGTAGTAGTCATAGATTCCGTGGCCGCCCTTACTCCCAAGGCCGAGATCGAAGGTGAGATGGGAGAGTCCCACGTAGGGCTACAGGCGCGACTGATGTCACAAGCCCTTCGGAAATTGACCGCTAACATCAAGCGATCTAATACTTTAGTCATTTTTATCAACCAGATCCGCATGAAAATTGGGGTCATGTTCGGCAATCCTGAAACCACTACTGGTGGGAATGCGCTCAAATTTTATGCTTCAGTACGGGTAGACATTCGTCGTATAGGTGCGATCAAGAAGGGAGACGACGTGGTTGGAAATGAAACCCGCGTTAAAGTGGTCAAAAACAAGGTTGCACCTCCCTTTAGGCAAGCAGAATTTGAAATCCTGTACAATGAAGGCATTTCTCGGGAAGGTGAACTCATTGATTTTGGGGTCACACTTGGCCTAGTAGAAAAATCGGGTGCTTGGTACAGCTATAATGGTGTCAAGCTCGGCCAAGGCAAAGAAAACACCCGGCAGCATTTGAAACAGCACCCCGAGATAGCGGCAGAACTAGAAAGCAAGGTACGCGCCAAAGCCTTCAACCACCCAGATCAGGTCGTGGCTACGATTCCAGCCGAAGAGGATGCAAGCACAGATGTTGAGTCGCCGGAGGGGTAGCTCGCTCGCACCAGAAGAAGCCCGAGGCAAGGCGCTTGAGTTGTTGTCTCGTCGTGAACACTCCAAAGTAGAGCTCTTCCAAAAATTGCTTTCTCGTGGTGTTGAGCAAGAAGAGGCAAACGCCACGGTTGCGAAACTTGCGGAAGAAAGTCTGCAAAGTGACGGGCGTTTCCTAGAATCCTTTGTATCTGCGAGGGTCTCTCGAGGTCAGGGCCCGCGAAAAGTCGCCTCGGAGCTAGCCATGAGAGGAGTAGCCAAAGAATCGGTGGCTGTTGCTCTTAGTACGGTCGATTGGGAAAAAGTAGCCAAAGGGGTGCGGGAAAAACGTTTTGGGACTGTGCCTCCGGAAGATGTAAAAGCGCGAGCTGCCCAGATACGTTTCTTGTTACAACGGGGATTTAGTACTAGACAAACAAGAACCGCTATGGAGACCGCAGATGACTAGTGCTGAGATCCGTAGTGCCTTCCTAAGATATTTCCAAGAACACGGGCACCACGTGGTTCCGAGTGCTTCTCTCGTTCCCAACAATGATCCTTCACTGCTTTTTACTAATGCTGGGATGGTTCCTTTCAAAGATGTTTTTTTAGGTCATGAGTCTCGGCATTATTCTCGCGCCACCAGCAGTCAACGTTGTGTCCGAGCCGGTGGTAAGCACAATGATTTAGAAAACGTCGGTTACACAGCACGTCATCACACTTTTTTTGAAATGTTGGGGAATTTTAGTTTTGGGGATTATTTTAAGCGAGAGGCTATCCAATATGCTTGGGAGTTCCTTACTCAAGTGCTGCGGTTGCCTCCGGAGCGATTGTGGATCACCGTTTATGAAGAAGACGACGAAGCTGCCAACATTTGGTTTAACGAGATCGGAATAGATTCAAAAAAATTTTCTCGGTGTGGTGCCAAAGACAATTTTTGGTCAATGGGAGACACTGGGCCTTGTGGGCCTTGTAGTGAGATCTTCTATGACCACGGGCCTACCATCGCGGGTGGGCCACCAGGTTCTCCCGATGCCGATGGAGATCGGTATGTTGAGATCTGGAATTTGGTTTTTATGCAATATGACCGCGCCAAAGATGGTCATTTAACACCGTTACCAAAGCCTTCCGTAGACACGGGCATGGGTCTGGAAAGGCTAGCTGCAGTCCTCCAGGGCGTGCAAAATAATTACGATACCGATCTTTTTATTCCGTTAATTCAAGCAGCCGCTCAATTAGCTGGGAATTCCTCTAGTGTTTCCTTAAGGGTCATTGCCGACCACATTCGCTCCTCTAGTTTTCTGATTATCGATGGTGTAGTGCCTTCCAATGAAGGTCGCGGGTACGTCCTGCGCAGGATCATCCGAAGGGCACTGCGCCATGGTCATCAAATTGGATTGGTAGATTCCTTCTTTTATCGGTTGGTTGAACCCCTTGCCAGCCTCATGGGTGGTGCCTATCCAGAGCTTATTTCAAAAAAATCCAATATTGAAGAAGTGTTACGCCAAGAGGAAATGCGTTTTGCCCAGACCTTGGGTCACGGCATGGCCATTTTGGGAGAGGAAATCGAAAAACTCTCGGCAGGTGCAGTTCTCTCTGGTGAATTACTTTTTCGTCTCTACGATACCTATGGCTTTCCAGTAGACCTGACTGCAGACATCGCACGAGAACGGAATTTCTCAGTAGACCTCGATGGTTTCGAGCGGGAAATGGAAGTGCAGCGCAGTCGTGCTCGCGCGGCAAGCAAGTTTCAAATGGGCGAAAATTTATTTTCCGAGGCACTACCAGCCACCGATTTTCAGGGTTATGCCCGTTTAGCACTGGCAGAGGTAGAAGTTTTAGCGATCTACCAAGAACAGAAATCAGTCCTAGCACTAGAAAACGGGGAATCTGGGATAGTAGTACTAAAAGCCACACCGTGCTATGCCGAATCCGGAGGACAGGTAGGAGATGTAGGTATTCTCAGCAGTCAAGGAATGCAATTTCAGTTGCAAGATACTATTAAGTTCCTTGGAAAAGTTTTTGGCCACGTTGGGTTCGTAGAAAAAGGACGATTATCCGTAGGGGATCTAGTAAGCATTCAAGTACAAAAAGACCGTCGGCGTTCCACTACGGTTCACCACTCCGCTACCCATTTGCTCCACGCGGCACTCCGCCAAGTATTGGGATCACACGTTGCCCAAAAAGGTTCTTTGGTTACTTCTGATCGCTTAAGGTTCGATTTTTCACATCCTAAACCAATTATTCTTTCTCAATTACACGAGATTGAAGACTTAGTGAATGCCCAGATTCGCGCCAACTTGTCCGTAGAAACCACAATTATGCCGATTGCAGATGCACTACAACATGGTGCTATGGCCTTGTTTGGTGAGAAGTACGGCGAAGAAGTGCGTGTCCTCCGTATGGGAGAGTTTTCAATAGAGTTATGCGGGGGTACGCATGTTACTAGAACTGGTGATATTGGCATCCTAAAAATCATTGCCGAAAGTGGTGTAGCCGCGGGAGTAAGACGAGTAGAAGCCGTCGCGGGTGCAGTGGCCTTGTCTTTTGCCAGAGAAACTGAAAAGCATCTGATCAAAATTGCAGATTTGCTCAAGGGCACCCGTGAATCTGTAGAGGAAAGGGTAATCTCCTTATTAGACCGAACGAAACGCCTCGAAAAGGAAGTCGAACAGCTTAAAGAAAAATTGCTGACTGGAACGGGAGACCACCCTTCCGCAGTGGAAGTGGCAGGCATTCAAGTGTTAGCCACGCGCTTAGAAGATGCAGATCCAAAATCGCTGCGTACTGCACTGGATCGTTTTAAGGATAAATTGGGAGAATCCGTCATCGTTCTTGGGACGGTAGAGTCAGGAAAGGCTTCTTTGGTTGCTGGTGTCTCCAAAACACTGATAAGCCGTTTGCGTGCTGGAGACCTCATGGCCTTTGTAGCAGCACAAGTAGGGGGCAAAGGTGGTGGGCGACCCGAAATGGCGCAAGGTGGCGGGCCACGAGTGGAAGAATTAGACCGTGCATTAGCATCCGTGGTGGGTTGGGTGCGAGAACAGCTTAGAGCCGTCTGATCCTAAAAAGTAGGAAAGTAGGTAGGAGTCCAAATGCCTCTCATTGTTCAAAAATATGGTGGTACCTCTGTTGGTACTATCGAA
>Ga0268283_1000190_pt1 | contig 56207 bp, 39 predicted proteins | sample saktaG_13_FD_190140 | JGI IMG/M metagenome (GOLD analysis project Ga0268283, IMG submission 190140) | Saline water microbial communities from Sakinaw Lake, British Columbia, Canada - sak_2013_06_06_36m | ecosystem: Environmental > Aquatic > Non-marine Saline and Alkaline > Saline ...
TAAGTTATATCTCCAACATAAATTTCATCTGGATAAGAAGCATGAAAATCTTGTTTTAGAAGATTTGGTGAAATCATATAGTTATGATTTGAGTTTGTTGTTTGAACTCTAAAACGGCGTCTATTTATAATGGCCTGAAAAATCAAGACAGAAAATTTGCCTGATTTATTTCCAAAAACGATAAAATAAATATGAAAATATGGAGATAAAGATGAGTCGAAAAAAAGGTCAAATTTACAGTGCCGAGCAGAAGACAAAAATTGTATTAGAGCTATTAAAAGAAGATCAAACAATAAATCAGTTAGCTACTAAATATCAAATAACAGCAAAATCTATTCAGAATTGGAAGAAGCAATTTTTAGAGAATGCCTCCTTGGCCTTCGAACCTGCAAAAGCGGTTCAAGAGTTTAAAAATGAGATAAAGTCAAAAGATGAAGAGATAGCAGAGCTTCAAAAACAACTTGGAAAATCTGTTATAGAGAAGGAATGGCTAGCAAAAAAGCTAGAGAGCTCGGTCTCATCTAAAGAGCGTAAAGCACTAGTAGAGAGCGGGCTTGAAGTATCAAAAGCAAGACAGTGTGCGCTGATGAAGATTAATCGTACATCATGTTACTATGTACCAACACCAACAAGTATGCAAGATTTAAAAATAATGCATAGCATAGATGAAATAGCTACAGATAACTCAGAGTATGGATATCGATTAATCCATCGGCAGTTACTTGAAGATGGCTACATAATAGGCAAAGACAGAGTGTTGAAATATATGCAATCTATGGGGATACAGGCGATCTATCCAACAAAGAAGCATTTGACTAGCATCAAAAATCCTGAGCATAAGATTTATGAGTATCTACTCAAACCCTACTGGACAAGAACAGGACGGACTAAACAAGTCTATGTCCCAACACCAAATGAAGTATGGAGCGGAGACATCACCTATATCAGAACTAATGGCGGATTTATGTATCTTGCAGCAGTTATAGACTGGCACACTAAAGCAATTTTAGCTTATAAGATTTCTAACTCTATAGATGCAACTCTGGCGACAGATGTCCTCAAAGAAGCACTAGGTAAATATCCAAAGCCAAAAATATTTAACTCAGATCAAGGTAGCCAATACACAAGTTATGAGCATACGCAAACGTTAAAACAACATGATATTCAAATTTCAATGAACGGCAGAGGCAGATCTATTGATAATATTGTCATAGAACGCTTTTTCAGAACACTCAAACATAGCAATATCTATATCAGTGACTATCAATCAATCAGGGAGTTAAAAGAAGGTGTAAACGCTTACATGTACAAATATAATTTCAAGAGATTTCATTCTAGCATTGGTTACCAAAAACCGATGAATCTATATCTTGAATATCTAAAAAGTGTAGGATAAAGTAGCAACTAGAGGTGGAAATTAATTAAGCTAAAAAGTTGTCTTGATTTTTCAGGCCATTATAATATATAGCAAGTTTTCATCATCCAGATTGACTTCAAAAAATTTATTTGTTGCTTTAAAATAGCCATACATCAAAGTCAAAAACATTTTATTTGATACATCATCAATGGTGTTCGACAGCTCGTTTGGCAATTTAAAATAATACTCTTTTTCAGCAAAAGTAAATTTCGGCGGTTTTTCGAATGCTTTTTCTTCTTCTGCGGATAATATTGATATCAATGGCATCTTTAGCCTTTTTATTGTTAATTATTGCATAAAGACTGCTCAAGTAAGAGGAAGAAAAGATCGTAGTAGAAAATTTCAGCTAATAAAAGCTCAAATTGCTATGCAAAATGTGATACATGTATAGTAGAATTAGGTGTTACAATATTAACTGTGAATAGGTATGTTGGATCTAAAGGTGAGCTACGAAAGTTTGGGTAAATGATTTTAATTTAATCCTAAATACAGCCCTATATTGCAGTGTTTTGGATGTACTCTTAATCCACTTTAAGTTTCGGTGGGACTTTTGACCCCTTTATGTAAAGATACCCAAATATCTATTACAATGGCAAACATGAAATTTCAAATATTTCTCCTCAAAATCAAGATGAGTTGTCAAACAAAATTATTTCGTCGCTTGCATCTTTAAATCATAAAAAGATCATTATCAAACCAGTAAATACTGTAGAAAATAGTAAGAATTTCAATTTTTCAGAACCGTTTTTGGAAGAGTTCTATGAGAGTTTGAAAAAAGTATTGGAGCCACAAGATATCATGATTGTCGAAATTTCTTCTCATCCTTGGTTAGAAAAATATTTATTTGCTAAAAACAATGACATGGCTACATTTGATTTTTATTACAATGGAAAGAAACAGTTCACACGATTTGCCGAACAACCGAATAAAAGCACATCTATCGAGTTTATACGAGAGTTAAATCATATATTATCTAATGAGTTGAAATAATGATTACCAGTAAAGAAGTCTTTGAAAAGCGCAAAGCTGGACAGACATATGAAGCATACCAGATGGGGCAAGAATTGGTGCGTAACAATCCAAATGATGCATGGAATATTAAAGCTCTGGCCTATTGCATTGTTGATTTAATAAAAGATGCATCAAATCGAAATGATGGCGATTCACTCAGAAATTTAGTGGTTGAGCTAAATGGATTGGATATTGATCAACATGATGAAATACTACTAAGAAGTGTCAATCATGCAAAAGCTTTAGGTAATCCGCAAGCAAAAATCATCGCAGATGCGAAAGTATTGAGCAAACAGGGACTACATCATGATGCGGTGAACGCATATAGAACTGCATTAAGGAGTTTCCCTAGCGATATCTCGGTTCATGAAGGGTTAGGGTGGGAACTGTATAGAGTTGGAAAAGATATGTTTGGTACAGAAAAAATTGATGTATACAAAGCAAAGCAACTTTTAAATGAGTACATTAAATTAAAAAATGAGCGTCCCTCTCGATTACATTCTCTTTTTCTACGATATGCGGATAAATTGATAGGAAGCGAAGGATTTAACCTTGTAGCATTTTTACGTTTTTGGGATCTGAACAATCTTACACATGAGGATTATGAACCTTATCAAGCTGACAATGGTAAATCGTACCCAAGTGTTGCGGAAAAAGTCATTCAGCATGCCGCAAAAGATACACTATCACGGAATATTGAAGATGATATGAAATATATTCTTCCTTATGTAGACAACGTGATAAATGTTTTTCCTGAGAATTTTTGGCTGACGTATTACAAAGCAAAATTGCTTTTAGGTGTTGGAGAAAATCGTGAAGCGTATGAATTCGCTTTATCCGTAGCCAAAGCAAAACTCAATGATTATTGGGCTTGGGATTTGTTGGCGGAAACATTAATAGGGACTGATACTGAAAAAGCGTTTGGATGCTATTCGAAAGCTTTAACATGTAGAAGCGATGAAAAGTTTCTTGCTAATGTTCGAATGAAATTTGCTGATTTGCTGGTTCAAAAATCACTTTATTGTGAAGCGAAATATGAAATTGATCAAGCAATTAAGAGCAGAGAGCAAGAAGGATGGAAATTAACGGAAGCACAACTAAATTATCAAACGGCTGATTGGTATCAAAACACTATGGCTACAAGGGATAATCGAAATTTTTATAAACAGCATACTGCTATTGCTGAAGCTTTATTGTTTGATTCTCTTCCATGGCTAAATGCATCTTTAGGCAATACATTTACAACAGCTAAAAATCCTGATAAACCTAAGAGAAAACTTTATGTTGCACTTAGTAGTCAATCAACACCTATCGAAATAGCAGTTTCCGAAAAAATCTATCCTTTTAAGGGGATGGATGCGGGAAGAGGACTGAGAATAAAAGGTGAATACGATGTCGAAAAACGCTTTCAAACTTATATCATTGAACCGCGTCATGAAGCGCAAAAATGGGATATTTTTTCGGATTATATTGGAATTATAGATCATGTCAATCTTGATAAGCAGCTGGCCCATTTCATTGTCGACCGAAAGATTGAAGGAGTTATTCATCTTGAAGACTTTGGTATGAAATTTAATTTAGCCGATACCATTGCGCTCAAGATCGCTTCATATACGAATGATCGTGGAACACAATATACGGTATTGACTTGCCAGCCTTCAAATGAAGATATAAGGACTACTACAGCGAAAAGATTTAAAAGTTCAGTTAGGATTTCCAATGGTTTAGGATTTACTTCAGATGATATATTCATTGATAGACCTTTTATAGATTACTATGATATTAATGATGGAAATTGTGTTGAAGGATTAGCAGTATTAAACTTTAACAAAAAAAAAGGCACATGGGGGTGGAAAGCACTGAAGATTTATAGTTGTGAATTATCATTAGGGTAACAACAAAAAGGCAACATAAGATATTCGCCAACCCATCATCCCATAGATTTACACTAGTAATATTTCTACGACTAGACATCAACTGTCTAGTTAGCACCATATGCTTTCTCTATCAAAAAGTTGAGGAGAAAAGATGCTAAAGCTAATAGAAGATTTTTATATTATTTCAATAGAACGAAATTGGAATGGCTCAATATTAGAGAATAAAACGACATATACTTTTAGATATAAAAACTACAAAATCGAGCTTATTGCATCTTTTATTATTATAGCTTATACAAAAGAAGATCAGATTGCTATCATAAACTTTGGTTATGTCGTTGATATTGAAAAATGGTCCAATAGAAAGCAATGTTTCGAGCATATCCCAGGCTTAAAAAATAAAAATGGGTGTTCTACTAAAAAATATCTTGATTCATCTGAGGCTAGAGAGATAATACTCAAATTTTTAGAAAGATTTATTGATAAATATCTAGGCCAAATCAAACCTTCAATCGTGATTCGAGGCTTATTTACTAATATCAATACAAAGCTTCCTAGATACACCAGATTTGATACACCATTTTTTGATCATGGATATATTAAAGAAGAGTTTGATTTCACAATAGCTGACTCTCTCTTTCGGAGTGTAAAAGCAAAAGAAGATAAAGAGTTATGGATTTATTGTAAAAAAGAGTCCTATTATGAACTTTTATCACAAATCATGTAATAAAAGTTGAATTGCGCCAGATATTTCAACTTAGACTTTAAAAAAGACAAATGATGTCCATAAACAAAAGCATACTGCTTCTCTAAAAAAGATAGGAGAAACAGTATGTTCGACAATACAAATCAACCTCAAATCGAAATAGTTTATGAACCCATCGGTGAAATAGCCTCAAAGTCAAAACGTCTAAATTATGAGCGAATAAAAGAACTATGTACTGAAGCTCAATATCTACGAGTTGGGCTTCATGTATCGCAATCAAAAGAGATACTTAATCGATTAGAAGCTTTTATCAAAGAGCTTCATAACCTCAAAAAATCAACATCTAAGCATCTTGATTACGAGGAAGTCATGTCTGATCTTGATTGGATTATTGAGTACACTAAAGACGAGGAATGGAACAATGTAACACGATGGCTCAGCAATATTGACAGTTCATTACGTGAGATGTGGTCACATTATATGGAATCGATTATTAAATCCAAAAATCTGGAGGAGTTATAATGCAAATCTTGTATGACAATTCGATGATATTGACGAAGTTGGCTCAAAGATAGAGGTCGAGAAATTCTTCTTTGGTGAGCTTTCTGTGCTCACTGTAAGATTCGATCAGAAACTCATCAGACGTAATATTGATCCAAAGTTCAATCTGGAGGTTGCAATCATAAAAGCCGTTGATTATACGAGGGATCATCATCTTACACGCACCTAGTATGATTCTTGGACTAGTAATGTTGTCGTGCTCGACAAATCTAAGTACCGCTTCAATCTCTTGAATATAATCTTCAAGTGTATATGGACCACCGAAAATAACTCTTCGCTCCTCTTCGTTAAATTCTTGCATAATAGTTGAATGATAAACGATAGGTTTATCGAGTTGCTGTTGGAATATTTTCTCAATCAGAGCTTTACACTTTTCACTTTCATGAAATGTCATTTTCTATCCTTTTCCATATATTCTATTTAGGCACATCTGTTGTGAGCAGCAACCTTTTAGGAACTTTTATGACAGTATTAGTTTAATGCTTGTCTTTTTTGTTTTCATAGATTCGTACCAATATAAAGTATGAAAGACTGTATCAATATCTTCATCTGATCTTGCAATTTGAATCATTTCTTCATCTTTTAAAAATTCACGCGATACGAATACAAATGCAAGAGGATATTCTTTTATAAGATTCAAGACATATTCCTTATTTGTAACATATTGTAAATATGATTCTGGATTATGACAGTCCATCCAGTTTACTGCGCAAGATTCCGGATCATAATAGTCCCATACAGAGCCTGAATAGTTTGCTCCCTCAAGTAAATAATTTATAACATCTACATCGCTTCTGATATTTGCTGATGCGTGTTGAAAAACCCATTTTTCAATATTCATGGCTGAAAGTATAAACTCTTTATCATCACGCAATGTATCTGGAGCATACATTAAACTATGTGGATCCTGTTGTAAAGAATTAAGTATATATTGCTTATCTAATATGTGTTTTTCATATAGATTTGTAAATTTATTCGCTTTTTTTTCACGTGAAGCTAATATATCTGCAATTCTCATTTTTAAATTTCTTTGAGAATTATTTTTAAGATATTGACTTTTCATTGGTAACCTTTAGAATAAGATAGAAAAGTATAGTCGCTATATTAGACACAAAATGTCCAATTTTGTCTGTAGAATTACAGATGTTGTTGTAATTAGTAAAATATTTATTCACAATAAGGTAAAATAATAATTATTAGATGAGAGAGGAGGAGATTGATATGAATATATTAAAAGGGATTTTAAACAAATTATTCGAATTAGTTTTGTCAATAGAACGTAAAATCTTAGTGATGAAACTTATGCGAATTCTTCGTAACTTTCCCAGCACAGATGAAGAACGTCAATTATACTTCTCCAAACACGCTACCCCAATTGAATATGCATTGAGGTATGAGCCACTTGATAAAATTGTTGAATTGCTTGAAGGTGAAAAAAATATTCTTGACTATTCTAATGAGTGGGGAGATGATATATTGGCGCATGCTATTGATCGTCAAGACCCAGAGATACTTAAATATATTTTGTCATTAGGTTTTGATGTTAACAAAGTCTATAAGTATGGGCGTACGCCTCTGCATTATGCTGCCGGTAGACATTCAACGGAATGTGTAAAAATGCTGCTTGATGCAAATGCAAATATACATGCAATTGATGAAAATGGGCAGACTCCACTACATTATGCAGCATCTGGTGAAATGAATCCTCCTGACCCATCATCATATGAATTTCCTGAAATTGTCCATGCATTAATCAACGCAGGAATAGATATCAATCTTCAGGATAATGACGGTAAAACAGCATTGATGTTATCTGTTGATACATCATATGGTGAGGTGTTTGATATATTACTGGCTTCCAAGGCTGATATTATACTGCAAGATAATAATGGCATGGATATTATGAATTATGCGATTGAAGAAATCCGTCCTAGAAGGAATAAAATACAAACACTGTTCGACCTTGGAATGCCAATCAACCATCATTATTTACATAGAGTTGGAAATTCGAACATACATAGTATGGAGAAGTTGATTGAATTGGGTGCCGATGTAAATGCACTAGATGAACATGGCTGGACACCATTGCATGTTGCCTCGCTTGTTGGCGAAAGTTCATTGGTTCAATGTCTATTGGATAATGAAGCGGATGTAACAAAAAAAATATTACTACCATCCATTGGTGAAGAAAATAAATACTATTCTGCTTTGGATATTGTAAAGCTGTCAGAGGAGACCAAAAAAGTACTAGTAGATTTAATTAGACCCGATACAAGGTGGTATGAAAGTGAATATGAAAATGAACAGATTGTCGAATTATTGACTGAAGCGATGGCGCTTAAATAATATGTTGAAATAAGTAGCATTTTAAGCTACACGTATAGCTTAAAGGAATAATAATCAATACTATAGACTTGTAATACTTGAACAAAATTTTGAAATGATATGAAAATACTTGAAGGATAGCTAATGGCAGAGCAAAGTGAATATGAAAATTTTTTTAAAATAATGCAAGAGTTCAAAATAAGACAAAATCAACAAAAAATGAATGGTGTGAATGATTATAATATTTTAACAACAGTTCTCAATGCTCACGATGAAGTTAGGCTTCATTCGAGAATGATAGCTTCATTTTTAGATACCAAAGGTCTTCATTATCGAGGCTCATTATTTTTGGATCTTTTTTTAGAAGCATTTGATCTCAAGGGTTTTCAGTTAGATACCAGTAATGCAACGGTTCAAAATGAATTTGAGCATATAGATATCTACATTACCGATGGCTCTAAACACGTGATAATTGAAAATAAAATTTATGCAGGAGACCAAGACAAACAAATTAAACGGTATATTGAGAAAATTCAAGAACTTAATCCAGAAACACCATGTGAGGATATTTTAGTTATCTATCTTTCGATTGGTATGGAAGAGCCGTCCCCAGATAGTTTGGATAATTTTAGAATAAAAAACAATCAAGTCTTCAAAAAAGATGGAAATGTACCTATAGCTTTGTATGCAAAAGTCCATTATAAGAATGGTATTGTACGGTGGCTAGAAAAATGTAAAAATGAAGTTCAAAATATCACAAATCTCAATGAGGTATTTGATCAGTACATGCAAGTGGTTAAAAAAATTACAAACCAATACAAGGGAAAAGTTATGGCATTAGAGGATGCGTTAAAAGATGTCAACCATTATAAAATTGCACGCGAAATTGCGGACAATCTACCAAAAATGAGAAAAGAAATTATAGATGAGTTTTTTCTCGATGTGAAAAAGAAACTGGAAGAGAGCTTGGATGGAACATGGAGTGTAGAGCTGGTTGGAAATTTTGCAAAAAGATGGGAATATCCTCTAAGAATTTATAAAAAAGAGTGGGGGAAAAATCAAAATAACTATATGCGTTTTGGATTTGAATTTGATAAAGCAAATTACTATGATGGACGGTTTGGAATAGTAGGAACGTGCCAGCAGAAGGGTGATAAGATTGATATGCAGAAAATCGCTGAGGAATTTTCTGCAAAGATAAAAGAGACTGGTGTTGATTTTAATTCCTCTTCTTACTGGTTGTTTCAGCATCTGTTACCAAAAACAAGCAATGAACACAAAGATTTTGTTGAAGAGATATTATCTCATACATTAACAAGCAATACATTTGTTAAAACAATTATGGAATATCTCAATAAGATTGAACTTAATGATGTTTCGTTGTTGAGTGAAATAAATGAACAATTGCGAAAGGCGAATTCGTCTGAGCTAGTAAGACATAATGTGTCTCTCAACCCGCTATAATAATCTCATAATTATTCAAAGAGGCACTATGGCAATCTTAGCTGATCACGGATCACGCGGCAATCCCCTCCAGCACAAACGCCACGCCGAGATACTTGAACGTCTCGAAAACGGTGAAGAACTCTCCATTGCTGAATTAGCAAGAGAGTGGGGTGTTGATCCAAAAACAATCCAGCGTGATTTTGACAAACTCAAGCAGATGTATCCAGGACGTGTAGAACGTGGAGAGGATAAAAAACGATATCGTAAGCCCCTAAGCCGTCGCACTCAAAACGATGGTGATATGGTTCTGGAAATGTTAGAGAGCATGGTCAAAGATATGGGTGTTGATTTTTATAAAAAAGCTCATCCGTTGCTAGAGCGTTTGCAACGACAAATCAAATCACCGTTTTATACCCGTCTCGATGTTGAAGATATCGGTAGTAAATTCGAAATCGTCATGCACCTCGAAAAAGCAATCGACCAAAAGCGTGAGGTAACGATTAGTTATGCTCCATACGGCGGGAAAGTACCCAAAGAGTATAGTAATGTCCGACCTATAAAAGTAATTGTTTATGAAGGATTTTGGTATCTACTTGCGCAGCACGATGACTATACTAAAAAGTTTTATATTAAAAGTATAGACAGCTGTGAAATCAGCGAAACCCTTTTCAAACATAACCAAAAAATCATCGATCGGCTAGAAAATTCTATCAATGTATGGTTTTCTACGAGCGAAGAACCCTATGAAGTGCGATTATGGGTAGATAAAGACGTTGTGGTTTATTTTGAGCGTAAACCAGTTGCTAAAAATCAAAAGCTCTATAAACAGCCAGACGGAAGTGCAGAGTTAGTGCTCAAAGTGACGAGCGATGAAGAGATTTACCCGATATTGAAATATTGGATACCAAATGTACGTATCATCGAACCAGAGTATATTCAAGAAAATTTTGAAAAAGTGCTTTCGAGTTATTTAAAAGGGGAATAATATTGTTTTCAATTGATGATGATTAGGAATACGGAAATAAAGTATTCGTTTGTTATTATTGATTAGTTAATATGTAACTAATGATTAAATTTACAAAAAAGGACAAAAATGTTTTTAGAAGAGATACATGAGAAAATTCTAGATGAATTTAAAAGTAATGGATTAGAGGTTTTTGATTATCCAAAATATGGTGATATCACTTTTAATATTGATGCATCAATATACATTGATCACATTAAAAATTTCTCAGAAGTGTTAACGACATTAGCAGATACATATAATAGCCCAATAGCTGATGATGGATATACTGGAATAGATATATTTAAATCACTTGGCGGTGATAGTGCACAGTTTATTATTGATGGATTTTTGTTTTTTGATTATGAAAACAATGTTGATGAGCGGATAGTTTCATTCTTTACAAAAGAAGGTATTCCAAGACAAGAACTCGAAAATATAATGGACAAATGTAGAGTCTTACAAAAAATTGGTTTTGACAGTGTGACTTTTATTTCATCATGTTTCCACGCTGATGCTTATGAAAATCGTCAATTAGAAATTCAAAAAAGATTAGAGGAAGATGCTGAAGAGCACTATACAATAGAGGATTATCTTTAATTATATTTGGAGTTACTTGTGCAACATATCATGCTTGACCTAGAAACTATGGGATTTGAATCAAATAGTGCTATCGTATCTATCGGCGTAGTAGCGTTTGATCCTGAAAATGATTTACTTGGAGAAACATTTTATATCAATGTAGATCTTACTTCATGCTTGGATTATGGTCTTAGTGTGAGTGGAGAAACAATTATTTGGTGGCTAAAGCAGTCTAGCGGTGCTAGAGAATCCTTATTTGAAAATCCTTTGCCGCTTAAAGATGCGTTGGTAATGTTTGGCGAATTTGTCCAAAAATTTGAAAATCCAAAAATATGGGGAAACGGTATCGGTTTTGATAATGAAATCATGAAAAATGCGTATAAAGCTGTTGGTTTAGAACGCCCATGGGGATACCGTGATGATAGGGATTTAAGAACGTTGATTGATATAGGCAAGTCGATTGCTGGAAATCAACCAAGTGAGATAGTCGGAACAAAACACAACTCCTTGGATGATGCCATCAGCCAAGCCAAGATTGTTTGTCAATATTGGAAAGCTCTTTGTAAAAAATAGTTTTATATAGACAAATAATGTCTTATAGTAATATTATAATGTGTAAATGAAAATTAGGGGATTTAAATGATGGATTTTAAAGCATTGGATTACAAGTTTAGCATTTTTTACGGAGATCGTGAATTTGTCTTGGTAGCTGTGAAAGAAAATGGTTCAACATTACAATATGCCTCAGACGTGCTCAAAGCTGATCGAGAAATCGTTCTTGAGGCAATAAGGAACTCGCGGGGAGATGCTTTAGAATGGGCTTCCAACGAGTTAAAAGGTGACAGAGAGATTGTCCTAGAGGCAGTGAGTAAATATGGTAGCAATTTGCAATATGCCTCAGATAAACTAAAGGCTGATCCAGAGATTGCACTTACTGCATTGGAAAAGATTGTAATGTTTTGTGATAACTCTTATTGCAGAAGAAATGGATATTTCGGCACCACAAAAACACTAGATGAACATTTAGACATAATGTCAGAGGTATGGCAGGAATATATTCCTCAAAAACTAGGGGTGCATGAAGGTTTTCTGAAGATAGCAGATAAGTTTAGTGAAGAAATCAGAACAAATGAACGCTGATAGTATGTTATCGGGTGAAATAATCTTTTATAATCAACCGATGAATAAAATCGTCCATAAAATGGACATGAAAGATGTTGATATTGAAAAATATCAACAGTCCAATGAATTTCAGCAAATCCTTGTAGATATGAAAATAGGGAGTGTTGTAACCATTACCCACTACGCAAACCATATAGTTGAAAAGACAATATATCGAAGAGATTTGCAGTAAACAATAAGGACAAGTTATGTCCATAAATAAGCTTATTATTGTACTCAAATTCCATAAAAGGTATATCGATGACAAACATTAGATTATTGTATCAATTTCAAAAAATAAAAACAGAGCTTATGAGACGGTATGTATATAGCCGATATTTTGATGCTATCAAAACACATGATTATAAAAAACTCAAGCAAATACTCAGGTGGCATCCATATGTCATCAAATCAAAAAATTCCCTTGGTTTAACGGGTCTTATGCAAGCAGTAGCATCACGAAACTACGATGCAATCACCTATTTACTACACAAAGGTATCGATCCAAATGTCATGGATCAAGATGGTTGGACGGCAAAGGCGTGGGCAGTATTGCTCAATGATTTTGAATCAATGAAACGTCTGAGAGGAATGAGTGTTTTGTCTCACTCGACTCATAATGATTTATCTGGTTTGGCGATTGTTTCTATAGGATCATTTGAGCATACTATTTAAGTGAAATTGTATTAAAATCAACACAAAAAGAGTCATTATGAAAATTATCGTATTAGATACCGAAACCACAGGTGTTGCAGAGCTTGACCGTATTTGTCAACTGGCCTACCTCGTGTTAAATGAAGCAGGGCAGGTAGAAGAGATTCACAATGAACTGTGCACACCGCCACTTGCGATCGGCTTTGAATCTATGGCTATCCATCATATCACTCCCGAAATGATTGTAGGCACTCCCAATTGTGTTAATACCAAAGCCTTTGTACGTTTAGTTGAACTAAATACTCCTGATAATCTTATGGTTATTCAAAACGCCGAATTCGATTTGGGCATGCTTATCAAAGAGGGATTTGAGTCAAAAATGAAACTTGTCGATACATTCCGTATTCTTCGTGCACGTCATCCGCTTGATACTCCACACGGGTTACAGTTCAAACGCTATCAATGGGGCTTGTACCATAAAGAACAATCACTTATCGATGAACTAGGAATCGAGATCAAAGCCCATGATGCTCTTGGTGATGTAATCGTCCTTAAACACCTCTATGAAAAACTTAATGAAGAGCACACAATTGATTCGATGGTTGAGTTATGTTCTGAGCCGATTATCCTCGAATATGTCCCCTTTGGTAAGAACAAAGGGAAACGCTTTGAAGAAGTTGCCCTTAATTCACGAAATGACCTACGTTATATGCTCGATAACTTTGATCTTGACGGTGATCTCAAAGCAACGCTCACGCATCATCTCAATGCAACAAGAGCCAATGTCATCATCACTATAGGTTTTGGTAAGTACAAGGGCAAAACGCCAGCAGAAGTGGCTCAAACTGATCCAGACTATTTAACATGGCTACTCAACAATGCGGAACGTCTCGATTCAGAGACACGTGAAGAAATCAACAACGTTTTGAACGCGTAAGGATTGAATATATGAGCAACATCATCGGACTTATATTTGATTTCGACATAACACTGTCTCCAGAGTTTCAACAACAAGTAATTTTCGATGCATGGGGCGTGGAAGCGGAAACGTTTTGGGGAGAATGTGCTGTTCATATCAAAAACGGCTACGATATGGAACACTCCTATATGCGCAATCTTATCGACTACGGACGACGTGATGCAAAATATGCGTTGGATAATGTAGCTCTCAAGGCATTCGGGCAGCATGTAGATTTATATGAAGGCCTAAGTCGTAAAAATGGGGCACGTTCAGTATTTGATGATTTGCGTACATTGCTGCAAAAAGAAGAGTTCGCTGAACACAACATCGAGTTCGAATGCTATTGTATCAGCGGTGGACTTAAGCCAATGATCGAGGGAGCATTTGAAGCTCATGATTTGAACGGGTATTTTAAAGAGATCTTTGCGTGTGATATGGACGAAGATGAAAGTGGAAAACTAGGCTACATTAAAGAAGCAGTAGGACACACGATTAAAACGCAAAAACTTTTCATGATTGCCAAAGGAGTATCACCGAAACAAGGTGATCATCCATCACTCGTAAATGAAGTGACTCATAGCTATCGGATACCTTTTGAGAATATGATCTTCCTTGGTGATGGTCAGACGGATATTCCTGCATTTTCTCTCGTAAACAAAAGTGGCGGTAAATCGATTGCGGTATATCGTGAGGAAAAAAATAGTGATGGAGCTATCGATGAAGAACGGACGCTTAAAACCTATCTGAACGGCTACAAACTCGCGGTTGAAGCAAACCGTGCAGAACAACTTTTACCTGCGGATTATTCGAGTGGTAAACCATTAAAAATGGCATTGTTGGGATACGTTGAGAGTATTGCGAAACAGATAGTGGTTGCTAATGGATAAGTAGCAAAGCTTTTTTGATTCTATAGAGCAATATATAGTTCGTTGCATGATATATTTCAGACCTCAGAAAAAAGATAAAAATAATAGACGATATAAAAAAAGTTTGGAAAAGAAACAATAGATTTAATTAGTGATACATTATAAATTTTATTAGTTAGAGGATAATATAACCATGAAAAAGATAGCATTTTTAGATTTTGAAACAAACGGTTTTCAAGGTTCTGAAGTATTGAGTATGTCATTAAGGTTTAATGATGGAACAGAAGTCAATAGATTTTATTTTCCAAAAGACTCATACAACGAACAAGCAATATCTATTAATGGCTTAACTAAAGAAAAAATAACAGAATTAAGAGCTAACGCAGATTATGCAAATCATTTTATTGACGACAAGGACATTATTGCAATATTTCAAGAAATAGATATGCTAGTAGCCCATAATATTGAGTTTGATTATTCGTTTTTGCCGCAAGAGATAAAAGATATGAATTTTGAGATCATGGATACAATGAAGGCAAATACAAAATATTTTCAAAAAAACCCGAAACTTGGAGAGGCATCTGAATTTTATGGAATTGAACTTATATTTGATAATCTACATGGTTCAGCTTATGATGCAGAGATTTGTGAAAAAATCTATAACGCTATGAGTGAGGCAGATAAACAACCTTCAAGATTATATTTAACAAAAGTATTTGCAGGAAGAGATGAGAATGGGGATATGGTGATGCCATTTGGCTCCCAAAAAGGTATCACGGCAAAAAAAATGACAGAAGAAGATGCAAAAAGTTTTTTTAAAAAATATGATAGTTCCTTAAAACATGAAATGTATGAGCTAGTATTACAAAGATTACATGAGTTATCTGTAGCAAAAATTAATGGTTTTTTTGAAGAGATACAAAAGTTTAAAGAACTTCAAAAAAGACAAAAGCAACGAGGACTCAATGACTATAATATGCTTAATGTCGTCAGAAAAGAGAATGCTGAAGTTGGAATGCACTCAAACGTGATCTTTTCTCTTATAGATCCTAATGGTCTACATTATCAAGATGATCTTTTCTTGAGGCTTTTTATTCACGAGGTTTTAACTGATTTAAAAGATGATTTTGGAGAAATAATTTCAGTAAAGGCTGAAGAATCTACGTTTGATAATCGAAGAATTGATTTTACCATCAAAAGCAGTGAATATTATATTGGTATTGAAATGAAAATTGATGCACATGACTTAAAAGATCAATTGTCTCATTATGAGGAAGATTTAGTAAAAAAATCAGAAAAAGACAATAAGCAAAAGGTTTTTATCTACTATCTAACAAAAGATGGTAAAGAAGCAGCTATCCATAGTCATAATAATAAAATAACGTATGAAACAGTGTCTTTTAAAAAACATATCTTGAATTGGATTGAGAAATGCCAAGCAGAGGTAAAAAATATTACTAATTTAAATGAGGCGTTTGAGAATTACAAAGATATAGTTAAAAAAATTACAAATCAATATCAAGGAAAAGTTATGGCTTTAGAAGATTATTTGGAAAAGAAAAGCATCGAGGATATCAAGGGAATTTTAGATGAAATTGATAAGATGCAAGAGAGTGTAAGTATCGGATTCTTCGAGAAATTGGATGAATATTTAGGAACAATAGAGGGGAAAGTTAAAACAAGTAATTATATTGATATACCTATAGGTGAATATGTAATTCGACTGTTCTATACAGGTAGTGAGTTAATCGTTCAAATTGGAGATAATTGTGATGTGAAAGAACGCTTTACTAAGCCAATCAGCAAAGATAAAAGAGATGTTTTTTTAAATAAATATAATGATTTTCCTAACCTTTCAAATAAAAAATGGGAAAAAGGCTACGGCGAACGAAACTTTGAAAAAGTTAGACTGCAAACGCAGGACAATGTTTTGAAAGAAGCAAAAAAGTTTATCAATGAATTTAGCTCTATTCAGAGAAGTGTATGAGCCTCTCCAAATCCCAATACATCCGTGGTCTTCAATGTGAAAAAGCATTATGGTTACACAAGCATAGACCAGATCTAAGAATAATATCACAACAGTCTGATATGACAATGACTACAGGAACCAGTGTTGGAGAGTTGGCGCGTGATCTTTTCCCTAATGGTGAGTCCATCGAGTTTGATTCTAAAGATTTTCAAGGAATGGTTCAGAAGACCAAAGAATTGATAGAGCAAGGTGTAAAAACTATCTATGAAGCATCATTTAATCATGATGGGATATTTGTCATGTGTGACATTCTTCATAGAGACGGCGATGGATGGCAGATGATCGAGGTTAAAAGTGCCACAAATGTCAAAGAATATTATCTTAATGATATTGCCATGCAGTGGTACACGCTTTCACGTTGTAATATACCACTTTCATCTGCTTGTGTAGCGGTAATCGACAACTCTTATACTCGAAATGGAGATCTTGAAGTCCATAAACTTTTTAAAATTCTTGACGTAACTCTCGATGTACAATCTCGTCAAGAAGATGTTATGAGTAATCTTATGAGACTCACCCCAATCATTGAGAGCGAAATGCCAGAAGTGCCAATTGGATCGCATTGTAATGATCCATTTGGATGTGATTATATAGACCATTGCTGGAAGGATGTTCCTGAAGTATCAGTATTTGACCTTTATCGACTCAATTCTAAGAAAAAGTTTGAAGCGTGGCATTCAGGTGTGAGTATTGATAATGCAGATGAAAAAATGCGCCTCACAAAAATACAGCAATTGCAGGTAGAAGCATTTCGTGATAAGCGAATACGTGTTGATTCACAAAAGTTAGCGCAGTTTATGGAGCGATTGGTTTATCCATTGTCCTATTTTGATTTTGAAACGTTTATGGACGCGGTTCCAAGATTTGATGCTCAACGACCTTACCAGCAAATGCCATTTCAATATTCGCTTCATATTGAGCAGATAGATGGTAGCTTAGAACACAAAGAGTTTTTGGCAGATGAGCGATACGATCCAAGAAGAGAACTTGCACAGAGGATGTTGCAAGATATTCCAGAGAGTGGAAGTATTATCGCGTTTAATCAATCATTCGAGATCACTCGAATCAAAGAACTATCAGAGATGTTTAGTGATTTAAAAGAACCATTATTGGCACTTGTATCACGATTTATTGACCTTATTGATCCATTTCGTTCTTTGGCATATTATCACCCTGATTTCAACGGTAGTTTTTCAATTAAATCTGTATTGCCTGCAATGTTTCCGAATGATAAAGAACTGAGTTATAAATCACTCGGAATACAAAATGGAGGAGCAGCGATGGAAACCTATGCCGCATTGTTGTATATGGAACCAGATCAAAGAATCCAAAAGCGGCGAGAGCTTTTAGAATATTGTCATCTTGATACACTTGCAATGGTCAAAATATTGGGCAGATTAAAAGAAATAATTGAACGTTAGATTTGATACGATTTTGCCATCAAAATAACTTCGATTTGCATACATCTAAATTGTTGGATTTTATCTTGATAGTTCAGTTATAAGTGCAGCTGGATATAACAACTTAAAAAATAGGGTATTTGTCAAAAAAACGGGTAAAAGTCCCATGGTTCTTAAAAATAGCTTGAAAAATTAATACAGAAAATTAGTTCGATTTATTTTCAAAAAATTATAAAATGAATGTAAAGATGAGTTAATAAAATTGTTTTAGTTATAATTTGTAAAATATTAATTAGTTGAGAATAATGGATTTAGCAGATATACTTTTTATAGATTTAGAAGTAGGTACCAGAACTCTCAAAATAGATAAAGTTGGTGCATTAATACATAACTCTGAGTATAAGGGTAGTAGTGTCAGTGCAATAAAAGAGCTATATGATAAGTTCAAACCTCAGTATATTTGTGGACACAACTTTATTAATCACGATAAGACCTTTTTATTAAAGACTACTTTTAATCCTATCTTTGATGATATTAAAATAATCGATACACTCTTTGTATCGATGTTAGTTTACCCTGATAAAGTAACACATAAGCTCACTAAGCCATATAAAACAGACGCTCATATTGAAAACGATCCACTAGGTGATTGTGTAGCCACAAAAGATCTTTTAGAGATCATGTTACAAAGATATTATAGTTTTGGACCGACCTTACGTTCTACTCTACGAGAACTTTTAAAACAGAATCAATATTTTGAGGGATTTTTTGCTTTTGTGGAGGAGGATCTTCCATATATTGATAGCTATGAACTGTTTAAATCAAAAATCGTATCTTCAAGAGCTGAATTTGAATCGCTTCTTCAAGAGTATCCAGCTGAGATGGGCATTATCTTAGTTTATTTGATGACGCGAGAAAGAACATCACTCTCATACGCCGTTTTACATAACTTCCCAAAGGTAGTTGAACTATTAAAACAGCTGATGTATCAATATGAGACGCTTGATCTCAGCGCTTTTGCAAATAATGAGTTCAACATATCAGGTTTTAGAGAATTTGATGCAAGAGACGCCGGAGTAGATCTTTTTAGTATGGATGAAAAAAAGGTATCGCAAAAAGATATTATTGAAGCTACACTACAAGATAAATCAATATTAGCTATATTACCTACCGGTGGTGGAAAAACATTTACATTTCAGATGCCAGCACTCATTAAAGCTCAAGCTTATAAATCCCTAACAGTAATCATCTCACCACTTCAAGCATTGATGAAAAACCATGTGGAGAGTTTTAGAGAGAAGAATCAGAACTTTAAAGTAGCTGCTATTAGTGGATATTTAAGTCCCATAGAACGTATCAATGCTATCGCAGAGGTTCAAAACGGTATTATTGATATTCTTTATATAGCTCCAGAAGCATTACGCTCTAATTCAATCTTTAATATGCTGAAAAAGAGGATTATAGAGCGTTTTGTGATAGATGAAGCACACTGCTTTTCCTCATGGGGACATGATTTTAGACACGATTATAAGTATATAGCGACTTTTATAAAAGAGCTGCAAGAAGCATCCCCTTTTCAAGGATCTATTCCCGTTTCATGTTTGAGCGCCACCGCAAAACCTGAAGTATTAGATGATATAAAAACATATTTTTCTAACGCACTTGGATTAGAGCTAGAGGAGTTTCTTGCTTCTTCAAAGAGATATAATCTCTTTTATAGAGCGATTGAGGTTGCAGACGAAAAAGAAAAATATGATAAGTTAATTGAAGAACTATTAAGAATTGGGAAAAAACCGACAATTATCTATATCCCGCAAAACGCCGCAAAATGTAAAGAGCTATGTGAAAAACTCCAACAAGATCCACGTATTCAAATTATGAACCTTGAAATTGAACCTTTTTATTCAAAAATAGATCAGGAGATCGAGGATTCAAAGCGTAGTGGAAGGAATAAGTCCGATATCCTTAATGATTTTATTACAGATAAAATAGATATTGTAATCGCTACAACAGCGTTTGGGATGGGAATAGATAAACCAAATATTCAGGCAGTTTTACATTATGAGATATCAGACTCGCTTGAATCTTATCTTCAAGAATCAGGAAGAGGAGGGCGTTCTGATAATATTGCAGCAGAATGTGTAGTCATGTATGCCCAAAAAGATTTTGACAGACTTTTTGATCAGCAAAACAGATCTAAAATTGAATATTCTGAAATAAATCGTATTCTTAAAGAAATAAAAAAAGAAAAAAGAAATCCTGTTATCCTCTCCACAAAACAGATAGCTGAAAGAATAGGGCTTGATACCGAAGATAGTAGTAAAGATTATGATGTGATGATCAAGACAGCGCTATTGGAGCTTGAAGAACATGGAATAATACAAAGAGGAAGAAATAACACTAAAATCTATGCTACCTCTGTTCAACAAGACCAAGTACTTAGCGGTATGGAGTTGGTGCATACAACTTTAGATGCACATAAAGATGAACTTGCACTTTATGATGAGATGATACGAGTTATGAGCGTTATTATAGGTAGAAGTAAACTCGATCCTATTGAAGTGGATGATCTTTCAGAACATGCAGGGGTAAATAGAAAGAGTGTTCATGAGGTACTTTATAAATTAGCAGAGTACAAACTTATTGCGATGGACAATGATATAAGTGCACATATAACTAAAAATGTAAAAAAAGAGATAGAAGCACATTTTACACTTGAAGTTAGGCTGATCGAGTTTTTACAAAATCTGCCAGAGTATCAGCATGAGTTTCATATGCGAGAGTTTAATGATATGTTTAAGAGCAAAAGCAATAATATGCTTTTGTACAAAAAGATCTTACAAAGTTTCAATCACCTTTCTTCTCTCGCAAAACAAAGTTTTAAAATCAAGTTCCATAAAGATGTTGCAAGGATTTATGAGAAGGGTAGGTTTGAGCGGATCGCTAGGCTTGTCCTAACTAGACAAGATATAGCTCGTGAAGTGATTTTGTATCTACTAGAAAGAACAAATCCGCAAGAGGATGAGATACAGTTTTCTTCTGTAGAATTAAAAAATAAAATCTCTGAGATAAGCAATGTGTCATTAGAAGGTTTTCATCACACATTGGTTTATATGCATGATACACTCAAGGAGTTCAAGCTCAGGAAAGGACGTCTCATCTATTATCAAGCATTTATGCTAAAAAAAGCAGAGCGGATTCATGAGGGCACTCCATATCAAAAACGTAGGGATTACAATAGTGGCTTAAAACTTTACTATGAGAGAAAGAGTGAAGCAATTCATATACTTAGAGAGTTTTTTAAAATGCTCTCTACACAAAGTTGGGAAAGAAGTTCTAAATTCATCAATGATTACTTTTCCATGGAATATGAAGCGTTTAAAAAGAGCTATAAATTTGATGAGAAGATGATTAAACTCCCTTTAACAAAAGAGCGTTATATCCAGATTGTTGAGAACCTTAATGCTGAACAAAAGAAAGTGTTTGATGATAAATCAAGTCAAGCTATTATGGTTCTAGCAGGGCCAGGAAGTGGAAAGACAAAAACACTTGTACACAAGATAGCCTCCCTTATTACTTTAGAAAATCATAAGCCCGAACATTTCTTGATGCTAACACATGGCAGAGCCGCAGCAAATGAGTTTAAAATGAGGCTAGAAAAATTAATTGGTAATCTTGCCTATGGTGTAGATATTATGACATTTCATGCTTTTGCACTTCAGTTGATAGGGCGAAATATCAATGAAACAAATTCATTAAATGAAGCGATACAAATAGCGACACAGGGTCTCAAAGATGGAAGTTTAAATGTACCATTTAAAACAATGCTGATTTTAGATGAGTATCAAGATGTCAGTAAAAAGACATTTTCATTTGTAGAAGCTGTCTTTGAGAAAATGGAAGCGAATAAACGTATTATTGCCGTAGGGGATGATGATCAGTGCATTAATAATTTTGAAGGTGAAGATAGAGCAGATATAAGCTATATGAGCCTTTTTGAAACTACATTTTCTAAAAACAATAATTATGATGAAAACGATGAAAGTTCAGAAGGTTTTAGTAAATATACTCTTGTAAGTAATTATAGAAGTGCACAAAATATAGTTTACTTCGCAAATAGTTTTGCACAAACTATTACTGATAGACTCAAAGCAAATCCTTTGATCTCTTACAACTCGCATCAAGGCTACATAAGAATAACTAAATATCAACCTCAAGCTTCGATGTTTACAAGAATTGTAGAAGATGTTATCGCTGATCCATCAGAACAAATAGCAATTTTATGTCGAACAAATAATGATGTGTTAACTATTTATTCTATGTTAAAAGCCAAAAATATTAATGTTAAATATCTCACAAGTAAAGATGGATTCAAGCTTGGTCAACTTGTTGAATTACAAGATTTTCTACTTCAGTGGAAGAACTCTACTTTTAATGAGGCGCAACAATGGCTCGAAACATATTATGCTAAATCTTCCAATTTACCTTTAGCTAAAAAAGTCATTGAAAGATTTCTCAATGAGTACAATCAGAGTGATTTGGAGCTTCAGTTTTTACTGCCAATATTTGAAGATTATCTCTATGACATAGAGTTTGATGAGTTTGAAGCCACCAAAGCAAAAGTAATTGTTTCCACAATGCATAAAGCAAAGGGAAAAGAGTTTGATAGTGTTTATGTGATGGTGAATAAGAATTTTATCAAAAATGATTATCAAAGAAGACTTTTATATGTAGCCATAACAAGGGCTAAAGAAAATTTATATATTCATACACAAGATGATTGTTTTCAATACTTTGAAGTAGGTGCAAATGTAGTGATAGATGTTACAGAACTGTTTGATTATCCAAATGAAATCTTATTAACAATGGGATTAAAAGATATCTCTTTGGGAAGTGAAGCTGCTGCTAAAGGAATTGCACTTACGAATCCTATGGCGGGTGAAGAAGTCATTATTAATAAAAATAAAAATTCTGACAATACATATTGGTTTAATTTTTCTAAAAATTTAGGAACAGTCGGTGTATTAGCGTCTGTCAATGGCTCAAAAGAAAGAGTTTCCAATATGATTTTAGAAAAAGAGACTCAAGGTTATCGATTAGAAAAATCAGCTGTTATAGACTATGTTGTACGATGGAAAGATTCGATCTCACAAAAAGAGTTTGATCAGCTTTTATGTATGATAAGATTAAAAAAGGATATTTGATTATGCTAAATCTGGCTGATGAACATACTGAACAGCTAAAATATATGCCTGGAATTTATTGTTTATTTAATGGAAAGCAACTGCAATATATTGGTCAATCTTCTAATATTTATAGACGTATTCAAGATCATCTTGAAGAGAATAAAAGGGTTACTCGTATTTTGGTAATCAAAATTGGGTTTTCCTCAATGTTGGATGACATAGATGCTTTTACGATAACAGACCTTGAAAGCAATATAGAATTAAGAGAGATTCTAAAAATAGGACTGATTCATTCTCTACAGCCGCGATTAAATAAACTATTATTGCCCCAAGGCACTTTCAGCGACTGGTTAGCACTTTTGCCTTCAACAACATTCTATAAAAAAACAGGAGCTAATCAAGAACAGATGCTTGTCCGTATTGCTAGACTACAAAAAATGATACACGATTTTCAAAATCATTCGTCCTCGGTACTTCAAATATATAAAGGTATCGTTCTCAAACCAATAGATAAAAAATAAAACTATCAAAGAAACTTTACCAGATGAACTAAAATATTTAAATTCATTTGATAAAGTATATGAAGAAATAAATGCAATCATTTAAATGCAGATAATATTGGAGAAATCATGATGCAATCATCTGGGATTCCTTTGAACTACAAAAAATTGAAATTAATTTTAATGCAGAAATAAATACTTTTAATCAGACAATCAAATCATATGGAAAACAAGGGATCAATTATGTATCAAAATCTAAAGTAATTAATAAAGACAATGTCTTACTAGCAAGAGATGCCATTGTTACAGGGGTGAAAACACTTGGATTAGATTTGTCAAAATATTTAAAATTTAAACCTTGGGGTGCAACTGAATTAGCAAATAGAGCAGCTGGATTTTTAGCAGTGCTTGGTCTTGGGTTAGAATTGTGGGATAGTTATGAAAAAGCCGAACAAGAAAAAAAATTTCGAAACGCTATTGCCGATATGATTAAAAATTTTGAAGATCAAAAAAAAGAAATATCAGAAATGATCAATGGCGGTGAATTTATCACCAATTTCTTTCCAAGCTATGTTGATCTTCAAAATAAACTTCAATCTATACAAATTGACATATCTGAAATGGATAAACAACAACTACTGTTTAAAAACTGGGTAGAGATGGGAGAAATTATTGATGTTGAATTTTCAGAAATCAAAAAATTATCATAAGTATTTTTAAAGCTGGCAAATGAAATGCCTCTATATAAAATTCATCCTCTATCAGCTTTTTTGTAAAATCGTATTCCTGTAAAAGTTTGATGTACTGCCAGTGGATGATTGATTTGGCTACTCTTATTAGCACATAGAAATGATAGATTCTAAATAATAGGCTTATAATGGGGGCGAGAGGTCATAAAAGTGTTAGCACAGAACTCGGAAAAATAGCATGCTAAGAAAATTTAATTAGCAGGTATCCACTAATAAAGTGTTGCTAATGATATACTAAAATCATCTGTTTTTTTGAAGAGTAAGATTTTATTAGTTGTTGAAACGTGTGCGTATTTTATGAGCATAAAGTTATTACTTTTAGAAGTTTTTACAAAGTGACCCTATGAGTAATCCATATTCATCATCACTCAGCTTAGCTATCTTTTCGCCAATGCGCTGTTTTGAAAGTGTGCGTATCTGATTGACTAAAATATCGGAGTCTTGCTTCAGGTTATCTCGTTTGAGTATTCTCATGCGGTATGGAAGCATATCATCAATGAGATCAGTTGAAAGTGGCATAAGTATCACTGTATCTAAAATAGAGTTTTCATCATTTCCTGAAATGATTACAGCTGGTCTTATTTTTCCAACTTCATCACCTTTTTTAGGATTAAGATTAACAGTTACAATATCACCTTTATTTAATTCCATCATCAACCCCAAGCTCTGTAAATTCTAAATCTTGATGCATTTTTAGCTTATTCAGTTTTGCGAGTTTTTCATCTTTGTCAATCTGCTCAATGATTGGTTTGATATAGCTATCATATTTTGAAGAGATAAAATATCCTAATGTTGTGTGTGCTCTTCTATCAATTATTTCTGCAACATCCATCGCTTTTATTAAAGATGGTTTATTCTGAATATCGGTTACGCCATAAGTTAACATTTTGTACCCTTTTGTTTGAATATACTTGAATTATAACTAATATATTAATACTATATTATTAATACTCTTATTTTTTTGAAAAGGTTTATAAAACTTTTTCAATTACCATCGATAAACTTATTATTAGAGTTCCAGAAGCGATTTTATCTCTTTAGAACTATAATATGACTCAATAGCTTTATTAATAACATAATCAAGCTTTTTCTTTTCATTAAACCCATTTACTTCATCTTCAATCAAAGCTGTAATTATTTTTATTCTTTTTAGATTTTTTATATCTAAATTAACTCTTTTGCCAATAAGTTCTTTTTCTTCCATAATAAGCCTTTATTTGTAATTTATTGAATATATTATAGTTTAAATATATATAATGTGCAAATAGTATTGCAAACTGTCATTACTTGTAAAAGTAACATATTGCTAGAAGCTTAAAGTGTTGAGTAGGGAAGGGTAATATTTACTTATTAAATAGTACACAATAATATATTGTATATGTTATAATAAAAATATTTCTTAAAATGAGGACTTGAATATGCCAAATGACCAGCTTTTACTATTTGATAAATGGCAAAAAAGCTTTATTAATGAGAAAAAAGTGCTCAATATGTCAAAAAGTACAATTATGAACTATAATAGTATTTTAAATAAGTTATATGAATATTATTCCCTACATGAAGATAAAATTGCTTTCTATGAGATAGACAGAGAGTTTATTATCTCTTTTCTTGAAAGTCTAGGAGATATTGCAATAAATACTAAAAATCTGCATATCACCGTTATAAAAAACTTCTTTACCTTTATCTCTGCTCACAACAAAGACAACATCGATTTTAGAAACAGATTTTTAGATCTCAAAGCTAAAGCAAAAAAAAGTGATCCTGAGTATCTTGATACTAATGAGTATGAGATATTGGTAAACCATCTCAATTCAAAAATCAAACCAAAATCATTTATTCAATATAGAAATAGACTCACTCTAAAGTTGCTTATTTTTACAGGTCTAAGAGCGAGTGAAGTATTGAGTATAAAACTTGAAGATTTGCAAATAATGCAAAAAGAGGGTGTTTATAAAATAAAGATTCTTGGTAAAGGGAATAAAGAAAGATATGTCTATATTCCTGTAGATACAATTGTTAATGAACTTTCGTTCATCAGCGATTATATCACTACATCAACTAGTCCTCAATATGGGAAAAATATCTTAACTGATATTAATCAAACCACTAAGGGCAGGGTGATGCTAAGAGGTGAGCTTTACTCCATGATAGAAAACCTGTTTAAAAAACTTGGCATTAAAAAAAGAGGTGTGCATCTTCTAAGACACACGTTTGGTAAAAAGATGGTACAAAAGAATGTAAACCTTTCAACGATAAAAGAATTAATGGGTCATGAAAACATTCAGACAACCATGATCTATGCCAGAAGTGATGAGGGGAGTATGATCCGGGCGGTAAAATCTCAAAACTAGGTCATTTCTTTAGTATAAAAAAAGTCTTTGTAGCCATATGTGTCGATGTGCTCTGCCAACGCTACAAATAAGGCATTATCTACCTGCTCTTGCACAATATACTCATGGGGCCATGTCTTGGAAAATATCCATGTCGAATTTTTTATAAATTGTACCAAATTCTCTGGTAAAGATTTCATCTGTATAAGCTCACTTTAGTAATCTAATTTTTTGTAACTAAATATTATGACGAAAGAACATTATAGTCATATATGAGGAATATGATAATTGAATATTATGTTAAATAAAATGTAAAATTGATATATTTATTTTTGAAGCTTCAAAACTGTATAATAAAAACCATTAAATATTAAGAGAGATTTATGAATTTTACACCAGGTCAAAGAGTAATAATAAGAGATGCAGAGTGGGTAATTCGAAGAGCAGATATACTGGCAGATGATGGTTATGAATTGGTTTGTAGTGGTATTTCTAACTTTGTTAAAGGCAAAGAAACCATCTTTCTAACGACTTACGAGAAAAATATTCAAATTATAGACCCACTAGAAACTAAATTCATCATAGACAAATCAAGTTCTTACCAGCAGTCTCTTCTTTATATAGAATCACTTTTAAAAGATGTAGTTCCAACTGACCGTAAAATTCATAGAGCGCATCATGCTGCTATGGATAGCGTGCCATACCAGTTTGAGCCATCACTTCAAGCACTCAATCAACCAAGACAAAGAATTCTTATGGCTGATGCAGTTGGACTTGGTAAAACACTTGAAGCTGGTATTTTAACAACTGAGCTTATGAAAAGAGGAAAAGGGAAACGAATCCTCGTTCTTGCTGTAAAAAGTATGCTAACACAGTTTCAAAAAGAGTTTTGGAACCGTTTTTCTATACCACTTACTCGACTTGATTCACAAGGTATTCAAAGAGTTAGAAATAAAATTCCAGCCAACATGAATCCATTTTTTTACTACGACAAATCTATTATTTCCATAGACACTCTCAAACAAGAAGCACTCTATCGTTCTTACATAGAACAGTCATACTGGGATATTATTATTATAGATGAAGCCCATAATGTTGCAGATAGAAATTCAGGTTCTCAGAAATCAAAACTAGCAAAACTTATCTCTTCAAGATGTGATACTTTGATGATGCTCTCAGCTACTCCACATGATGGAAGCGCCAAAAGTTTTGCATCACTTTTAAACATGCTCGACCCAACAGCTATTGCAAATCCAAATGATTACACATTAGATGACTTCAAAGATAAAGGTCTGGTGATCAGAAGGTTTAAAAAAGATATTGCAGATCAAGTGAAAGATGAATTTAAAGAGAGACAAATATTTACTATTAAATCAAATGCATCTATCTATGAAGAGGATGTTTTTGACTATATTTCAAACCTGACATTTAAAACACTTGACAGTAAAAAAAGAGCAGGAAGTGAACTATTTAGAACTACACTTATCAAATCGCTTCTTTCATCACCCCTAGCTTGTATAGAATCAATTAAAAATAGAATTAAAAGAGTAGAAAAACTTGATGAAGACTACAGTGATGATATAGACACACTTGAAGTTTTACTAGAAAAACTAGAGCAAATAGATACTAACAGCTTTTCAAAATATCAAGAGCTAGTAGAACTTATCAACAAAAAAATGAAATGGAAAAAAGCTCCAGATGATAGGATAGTCATCTTTACAGAGCGTATTAAAACACTTGAGTTTTTAAAAGAACATCTTCAAAATGACCTAAAGTTAAAAGATAACGAATTAGTCACAATGACAGGCTCTATGAGTGATATTGAAGTCAATAAAATAGTTGAAGATTTTGGGCAAGAAGATTCAAAAGTGAAACTTCTTATAGCCACAGATGTTGCAAGTGAAGGTATCAACCTTCATTACCTTTCTCACAGACTTATCCACTTTGATATTCCATGGTCGCTTATGGTGTTTCAACAGCGAAACGGTAGGGTTGACAGATATGGACAAGAGCAAGAGCCAGAGATTTATTACATGCAAACATCATCGAGTGATGAAGATTTTAAAGGTGATAATAGAATTTTAGATATCTTAATAAAAAAAGATGACCAGGCAGCCAAAAACATTGGTGATCCAAGTGCATTTATGAATGTGTACAGCATAGAAAAAGAAGAAGAGATAGTTGCCAATGCAATTGAAGCCAAAAAAGATGCAGAGACATTCGAAAAAGAGCTTGATGCCAATATCGAAGACTCAGAATTTGATTTTTTTGCAGTATTAAATGAATCAATGGAAGAAAAGCCAAAAGCTACTACGGTTGAGTTTGGTACATCACTATCTCTTTACGAAGATGATCTGTCCTACACAACCAATGCATTAAAATTTTTACAAATACCCCAAGATTTAGTAAAATATGAAGATGATAGAATAGAATTATTCGCAAGTGAATTCTATGATTTAAAATACAGATTTAGAATGCTGCCAAGTGAGGTAATCCCTGAAAAATGGCATTTTATCTTAACAAATGATCTAAAAACGATCAATAAAGAGATAAAAAACTCCCGAAAAAATGAAACAGCATGGCCAAATATTCATTACCTCTGGGAACAACATCCACTTCTTGAATGGATAAAAGATAAGCTTTTAAGTAATTTCAACAGACAAGAAGCACCGGTTCTTACTTTAAATACATTGCAAGACAATGAGCAAGTTTTTATCATCAGCGGTCTTATCCCAAATAAAAAAGCACAGCCAGTTATTGATGAATGGATAGGTGTTGGATTTGTTGATAGTAAGTTTACTTCCATATTGACTTTATCTGATGTGCTTGCACAAACAAAGTTAAACTCTAAGAAGTTTCCAAACAGTGCAACAGATTTTGAGCTAGAGAGCATACAAGCCAATCTACCAACTGCTATCCAAGAAGGAAGAAGATATATACAAGCACAAAGAGATATCTATGATGAAACTATGAGTGATGAACTTTACAAACATCTTCAAGAACTCGATAAACTTAAAGTAAGACATATAGGACAACTTGAGATGTATTTTGATCAAGAGTCGAAAATGTTAGAAAAGCAACGAGAGATTGATAAAATATTTGAAGAGTATCACAACTGGATAAAAGAGACCATGGAAATAGAAAAAGAGCCGTATATCCAAGTAATAGCAGTGCTAAGAGGTACCAAATGAATCTAATCGGCATATCAAATGAAAATGAATTTTATACAAACCACTATCTCAACGAAATATTTGAAGGTGATATAAAAGATCAGATAACTTCTTGGCAAGAAAAAGAGAATGAGAGTGATGTTTATAAAACACCGTTTAAAAAGCTTAGAGGTGTTGGTGCTGATTATTTTGAGCTATTAAAAGAGCTGCAAAAAAAGGGTAATAGCACACTGGACAAACTCTCGTTATCAAGAGAATTCTACAGATCATTTTTGGATATATTTGGTTACAGTTTTTCATTCGCTACAAAAGATTTAGGAGAGTTAGCAGTTCCTATAATTGCCAGTGTAGATAAATCTGATGGCAGTCCTTTTCTTTGGGTAGTAGAGAGCTTTTGTAGCGAGAGTTGTGATGTGCTTACAACTACTTTAGAAAAAGAGCAATTAAAAGAGCTCGATGAGTTTAAAGGTGAGCTGAATTTTGATGCCATTATCACTTCACACATATTTACACTTGCAGAGCCTCCACGATGGGTAATGCTTATTTCACCTTTTCAGATAGTGCTCATTGAAAGAGCAAAATGGGCTCAAAAAAGATACATACGATTTGACATAGAAGAGATACTCGGCAGAAAAGATGATAGCACTCTCAAAGCTACAACAGTACTTCTTCATCAAGAATCTCTTGCTCCAAAAGATGGACTCAGTCTGCTTGACACCCTTGATGAAAACTCCCATAAACATGCGTTTGGTGTGACAGAAGATTTGAAATATTCACTTAGAAGTGCAGTGGAGCTTTTAGGCAATGAGGCTATTTATTTTCATATAAAAAACAATCCCGATTTTTTACAAACAGCAGAGCTTGAAGCAAATCTCACAAGAGAATCTTTGCGTTACATGTACAGACTTCTGTTTCTTTTTTACATAGAGTCCAGACCAGAGCTAGGCTTCATCCCATCAAAATCTCAAAGCTTCATAAAAGGGTATTCACTAGAGAGTTTAAGAGATTTGGAACTCATGCCGCTTCTGACAGATAATGATAAAAATGGTACTTACTTCCATGATAGTATAACTTTACTTTTTGACATGATTTATAACGGAAGAGTAAGTCATAAAGTTTTTGAAGGACGAAAAGAACTATTTGCTATCTCACCTCTACGCTCACACCTCTTTGATCCTGCTAAAACACCCATACTCAATGGTGTAAAACTAAGAAACCATGTTTGGCAAGAGATTATCCAAAGTCTTAGTCTGAGTCGTGAGAAAAAAGGAAATAAAGGCAGAGGTCGTATCTCTTATGCAAACCTCGGCATCAACCAACTCGGTGCGGTATATGAAGCACTGCTAAGTTACAAAGGTTTCATCGCAAAAGAGGAACTTTATGAGGTAAAAAAAGCAGATTCAAACCCGACAGAACTTGAAAATGCTTACTTTGTAACCGAAGCACAACTCCATGAATACAAAGAATCAGAAAGAGTATTCAATTATGACGGAACTATCAAAGCCTACAAAAAAGGTGTATTTATTTATCGCCTTGCAGGACGAGATAGAGAAAAATCAGCATCTTACTATACCCCTGAAGTTCTCACCAAATCACTCGTAAAATATGCACTCAAAGAGCTGCTAGAAATAGATGAACATGGCAAAGTCGGCAAAAATGCCGATGATATTTTGCGTCTGACTGTTTGTGAACCTGCCATGGGAAGTGCAGCCTTTTTAAATGAAGCCATAAATCAACTCAGTGAAACCTATCTTCATCAAAAGCAGATAGAAACTGGCGAAAAAATTTCACATAATGAATACACACAAGAGCTACAAAAAGTAAAAATGCACATAGCTGACAATAATGTCTACGGAGTGGACCTAAACCCAACCGCCGTAGAACTTGCAGAAATCTCCCTTTGGCTCAATGCTTTGGCTGGAAGTTTTGTGCCATGGTTTGGCTTTCAGCTTGAAAATGGTAACTCTCTCATAGGTGCGAGAAGAGAAGTGTATGAGATACATCAACTCACGGCAGAGAAAAAAGCACTCATCTGGTATGAAGATGCCCCAAAAAGATTACACCCAAAATCACTTTGGTTAGCAAAAAAAAGAGATGATAGTAAACCTGTACAAGCAAAATTTGATATGTTTGAAAAGCCTAAACAACAAACATTAGATTTGGATGACACCAAAAGTGCAGGAAGAAATAAAGACTCACAAGTGTATCACTTTTTACTTGGCGACAAAGCGATGGCAAGTTACACAGACAAAGTAGTAAAATCACTCAAAAAAGATGAGATAGCCAGCATCGAGAAATGGCGCAAAGAGTTCATAAAACCACATGCCAAAAGTGAAATAGACAAACTCCTCAGACTCAGCCTAGCCATAGACAAACTTTGGCAAGAACAAGCAAGACATCTCTATGACATGAAGAAAAAAACAACCGACACTCTACATGTATGGGGACAACCAAAAGCACAAAGCCGAGAGACTAACATAGAGTACAAAGACACAGTATTTTTACAAGAGAAACTCTCTGCCGATGTCAAAAGTTCAAGCCCTTACATGAGGCTCAAAACAGTGATGGACTACTGGTGTAGTTTGTGGTTTTGGCCCATAGACAAAGCGCAGTTTCTCCCCACAAGAGAGCAGTTTTTAAACGACATCTCACTTTTGGTAGAAAAAAGAGATGACATCATCATGGACTTTGACAAAAACCTCTTTAGCGAAACCATAGACGATGAACTCAAACTCGCTCAAATAACAGAACTAGGCTTCATAGATGTTCATGAGCAAATAGCCAAAAACCAAAGACTCCAAATAGTTCAAAGCGTAAGTGCTTCACAAAAGTTTCTGCACTGGGAGCTAGAGTTTTCGGATGTATTTGCTAAAAATGGAGGGTTTGACCTTATACTTGGAAATCCGCCATGGCTGTTAGTTGAATGGAACGAAAGTGGAATTATGGGAGAAGCTAATCCACTTTTTGATATTAGACCATTTAGTGCTAGTAAATTAAATACTTTGAGAGTTGAGACTTTTGAGCAGTATCCAAACTTAGAAAAAGAGTATATTGGTGAGTATGAAAGCTCATCAGCTACTCAAAACTTTTTAGGTTCAAACTCAAATTATCCACTTCTTGATGGAAAAGCAAACCTTTATAAATGTTTTTTACCTCTTAGTTGGAAGGTGGCAACATATAATGGAGTGAGTGGATTTTTACACCCTGAAGGAGTCTATGATGATACAAAAGGAGGCGTGTTAAGAACTCAAATATATAAACGACTTAAATATCATTTCCAATATATCAATGAGTTGTCATTATTTGCAGAGATTGGACATCAAAAAAAATATAGTATTAATATTTTTAATAATTCAAAAAAAGATATTAATTTTAAAACAATTGCAAATTTATTCTTGCCTCAAACTATAGAAACTAGCTTTGATTATTATGGCGATGAAATAGTAGGTGGCATTAAAGATGGTGAAAATAATTGGAATATAAAAGGACACAAAAATAGAATCATTAATGTGGATACAGATACATTGAAATTATTTGCTAAGCTTTATGATGATGAAGGAACTTCCTATCTTGAAGCACGGCTTCCTGCTCTTCATTCAGTCGAGCTGATAAGTGTTCTTGAGAAATTTGCTAAATACCCAAAAAGGGTAGATAGTATTAAGGGAAAGTACTATTCAAGTGATATGTGGAATGAAACAACAGATCAATCAAATGGTATAATTGAGAGAAATACTACTTTTATTAATACGGAGAAAGATTTAATTATTTCAGGACCACATTTTTATGTAGGTAATCCAATTTATAAAACTCCTAGAAATATTTGTACATTAAATAGTCATTATGATGTATTGGATTTAACAAGCATGAGTAATGATTTTATTCCCAGAACAAATTATCTACCTTGTGCACATGATTTTACACATAGAATTGCTAAAGTTACTTTTGATGTAAATAAAAGAATAAATGAATTTTATCGACTTGCGTATAGAGGTATGTTGGCCCCTTCAGGTGAAAGAACATTAATATCTTCTATTATTCCAAAAAATATCACTCATATTTATGCCATTAGAAGTGTGTTGTTTAAAGACAATAAAAACTTACTTAAATTAGCAACTATGAGTTATACAGTCATTTCAGATTTTTTTATAAAAACAACTGGAAGAAGCAATTTAAATTATACTTGGGAGTTTTTCCCATTACTTAATATAAATGATTATGTAATATCTAGGATTTTGTCATTAACTAGTTTAACAGTTCATTTTAAAGAACTCTACGAAGAACAATTCAAAGAAGAATTTAAAACCGACAACTGGACTAAAAAAGATGACCCAAGATTAAATCATAACTTTTTTAAAGATTTAACACTCACATGGAATCGCCATGTGGCACTAAGAACCGACTATGAAAGAAGACAAGCATTAGTTGAGATAGATGTGCTTGTAGCTCAGGAGCTGAAACTCACATTAGAAGAGCTAAAAACCATCTACCGCATCCAGTTTCCAGTGCTTAAACAAAACGAAAACGAAACATTTTACGACATGAACGGACGCATAGTTTTTACAGTAAGCAAAGGTTTAACAGGAGTAGGCTTACCAAGAAACGCAGACAAAAAGGCCCCTCCATATAAAATAGTCATAAACGGCGAAACAGTAGATGAAAAACCACTAAGCTGGGAAGATATAAAAGAGATGCCTGAAGGTGAAATCCACCGCACCATCCAAGACGACACAGTACCAAACGGACCAATAGAGCGAACCATAGTCTATATTGCGCCATTTGCTAAGTGTAATCGGGAAGAGGATTATGAGATTGCTTGGGCTGAGTTTGAAGCCAGAGGAGTTATTAAAAAGATTCAAGAGGATAACAACAATCATGCTTGAAGTCAGAAAAAATACCTTTGCAAGAAGTTATGAAAACACATTTTTTAGAGACTTTGCTCGTGTGTTATCCAAACGTTTTGAAGAGAAAGGTTTTCATGGATTGTTGCTAGGTAGTCCTTATTGTGAAGTAGAAGAACGCCTCCAAATTGATGCACTTTTAATAACCACTCACGCGATTTGTATTATCGACTTTAAAAACTATTCTGGGAATATTCATTTACCTGATAACGATAATTTCAACCAGGGTTTATGGTTGGATGATGATGGTAATCGAGTTAAAGGGGGTAGTTCTGTTAACCCATTTGTGCAAGTTTCTCAGCAAAAATCTCGTTTTGAAAATATTTTCAAACGATACATTGCTCAAGACATACTTTCATCAGATCAAATTAACATACGTCACACAGATAAAATTGTCTGTTTTCAAAATACTGTTCAATTGCACGGGGAGGTGCCTCCGGCATTAACTAATTTTCATATAACAGATAAAGTACATTTTGCTGAAATGATCTTGGATGTTATCGATATCAAGAACCAAACCTCATTAAGTGTAAAATCATTTGATGCTTTTAAAGAAGTTTTTTTAGCTGCAGAGTATGCATTTGATGATAAGACGGTTGAAGCTGAACCAATAGAACTTGAAGGGCATGTAAATACAGTTAATACAACTTTATTGTGTGACGACCAGAAGGCTACTTTAAATGAAATTCAAACATTTCTAAAAGATGATACTCTGGAGGTATTTGTACTTCAAGGTACTCTCAACAGTGGAAAGTCTTTTTTAATCCCTTATATTCAAGAAATTGCATATCAATCTGGCATTGAGGAGGTTGAGTGTTTCGCTTCATCAGCTAGGATTGCAAACAATCTACTTTCATCAATAGGTGTAGATAATATCAATAGTATCTATTCGTATATTTATGGCGGATCAAAAATTAAGTTCTCAGAGTCAAAAGATGAAGATTCGAATGAGGCAATAGGTGATGATGAAGACACATTGCTTGAAAAAATACCTTTAAAAACCTGTGATAATTCAGACAATGCTCTGTTTATTGTGGATGAGGCACAATTGGTTTCTGACAGTCGGTATCAGTCTATAGATATGGTTTTTGGCTCAGGATATCTGCTAGAAGACTTTTTAAATTTTTCAGATGTTAAAGGTACTAAAAGAAAGATTATTTTTATTGGGGATCCTTATCAACTACAGCTTGGCAATACTGAAGAATCACCAATGAACCCAAATTATTTACAAGAGAAGTATAGTCTTAATGTTAATGGTATGCAGCTTCTTGATAAAGAAGATTTTTCGCATATCAATCATGAAGCGCTGAAATGTGTTCATGGGATGAAAGCTCATCTTTACAACTCTCTGCTTTTTTCATTTAATGATAATTTTAGTTTCATTGCTAGGGATAAAATACTTGATTCGGTTGGTCATATGTTAAGTCAAAGCCGAAATGGACATATTTTAACCTATACTAATGAAGATGCTCAAAAAATAAATCTCTGGATAAAAACAAAGATATTACAAACTGGCAATGATGTCTCCGCAGACGATTTGATGGGCTTTTATAATAATATCTCAATATCAAATACAGAAGACCCATTTGTAAAACCACAAAAAATATATAATGGAGAATTTGCAACTGTAGCTTATGTTAATGAAAAGATTATAACTGAATCCGTAGTACCAAAAGGCAAAAATGCTGTTGAGTTAAACTTTCGATTAATGACCTTAAAGCTTCAGTCAACAGGTGATTTGATGGAGGTTTTATCACTGGAAAACTTCCGCTTGAATCCAAAAGCTGAGCTTTCTGATGATGAGCTTGTCGCTTACAAAATTTTATTAAATATACAAATTGCAGAATTTGAAAAGAGCCAACCATTTGAAGGCAGTAATGAAGAACAAGCAATGTTCCACTCTGAAGAGTATCGCTCACTTAATCAAGAAAAAGAGAATCTCCAAGTTGAACTGAATAATGGTGTAAAGGTTAAAACAAGATTCGAGCAGATAGAAGTTAGACTCCGTAAAATTATTAAAGTAGCAAAAAAACACTACAACAATAATCTCAAACTGATGCTGCTTAACACTCCTTCATCAAAATACTTTCAATATAAACATGCAGCTTTTTTGCGTTATGGATGGGCAATGACAGTTCATAGATCAATGTCTTACAAATTTGATCATGTCATTTTAAATACGGATCAGGGCGATAGTAGAGGCAGAAACAATGATGCTTACTTTAGATGGTTATATTCTGGTTTGAGCCGTACCACAAAAAAGGTTGAGCTGATTAACTACTCTCCGATAAGTCCTTTTGAAAAGTGTGAATTAAAAGATGTGCCATCAGGGGTAAAATCTAAAGAAGTATTTTTTCATTCATCAAAGGATGAAGAAAATGCAAGACTGCAAAGCTTTGAAGAGTTTTTCATTAGTAAATTGAGATTACATGATTTGGAAATCACTAATATTGAACATCCTAATTGGCAAGAGCGTTATTTCATTAGAGACAATTTAAACAATAGTGTTGTGATGAATGTGTCTTATGATGGCAAAGGTAATTTTAAACCGCCGGTTGTGATGAAATCTGAGCCTTCTGATTATGGGCAGCTAGTACTTGAAAAATTAAAGGAAAAGACACCGCTGGACAAATTTGAGTTCACTTCCAATAAATGGAGAGAAGCACCCTATACTTTACTAGCAGCATTACTAGCTAGCCAGGGCATAGCTATCATTGGTATTGCTCAAAACAATTATCATGATACTATGAAACTTTTTTCGACAACTGACGAGCTTGAAGTAGACATCTGGTATGGAGGGAATGGATTATTCTCAAAAATAATACCAAAGTTTTATAGCAATGCTACTATTTGGTTGCAATTTAAAAAAGCCATCGAACATTTTTTAAATGGAGACTGTTGATGCCAACTAGCAAAGAGGTCTTTGAAAAAAGAAAAGCAGGACAAATTCAAGAGGCGTATCAAATGGCTCAGGAATTGGTGCAAAATAATCCCAATGACGCTTGGAATGTAAAAGCTCTTGCATATTGCCTCATTGATTTGATTAAAGGAGCTTCAAGTAGAAATGATGCTGGCTCCTTAAAAAACTTTATTGCCCAATTGAACAGTCTTGATATTGACCAACAAGATGAAATCCTTACTCGGAGTGTAAATAGTGCAAAGGCATTAGGCAATCCGCAAATGAAAATTATTTCTGATGCCAAAGCCTTGAGTAAACAGGGTAATCACAATGAATCTGTAAAGGCTTACAGAATGGCATTAAATAGCTTTCCAAATGACATTAGTGTTCATGAAGGATTGGGGTGGGAGCTTTTTAGGGTTGGAAAAGATACATTTGGCGCTGAAAAAATAGATGTATTTAAAGCGAAGCAACTACTATTTGAGTATATAAAGTTAAAAAATGAACGTCCTTCAGTGTTACACTCCCTCTTTCTGAGATATGCTGATAAATTGATTGGAAGTGAAGGGTTTAATCTCGTAGCATTTTTGAGACTTTGGGACTTGAATAATTTGACACGAGAGGATTATGAGCCTTATACAGCTGACAACGACAAAATATATCCAAGTATCGCAGAAAAAGTTATTCAGCATGCAGCTAAGGATGCACTTTCCAAAAAGATTCTCGAAGATATACAGTATGTTCTTCCATTTCTAGATGAGTCCATTGACAGATTTCCAGAGAATTTTTGGCTGACTTACTATAAAGCAAAATTACTTCATAGCATCGGTCAAAATCGAGAAGCCTATGAGTTTTCAATCTCTGTAGTAAAAGCAAAGCTCAATGATTATTGGGCATGGGATCTTTTGGCAGAGACATTGATAGACATTGATAGAGAAAAAGCTTTTTCTTGTTACTGTAAGGCACTTTTATGCAGAAGTGAAGATAAATTTCTTGCAAATGTGCGAATTAAATTTGCAGAATTGCTTGTCCAGAAATCTCTATACAGTGAAGCGAAATATGAAATTGATCAAGCTATAAAAAGTAGAAAAAATGAAGGTTGGAAACTGACAGAAACACTGGTTCATTATCAAGATAGTGAATGGTATACAAATTCAACTGCTACTACAAATAATCTGGCACTTTACAAGCAGTATACTGGTCTGGCTGAATCATTGTTGTTTGATAGCCTTCCATGGCTGAACGCATCTGTTGGCAATACATTTACAACACCGAAAAATCCTGATAAGCCTAAAAGAAAGATATATATTTCTATAGCTAGGAAATCGACTCCTATCGAAATAGCAGTATCAGAAAAAAGATATCAATTTAAGAAGATGGAGCAGGGTACTGGGCTGAGAATAAAAGGAGAATACGATGCAGAAAATCGGTTTCAAATTTATCTCATTGAGCCAAGAGAAACAACACTAAAATGGGATATATTTCCTGAATATATTGGAGTAATCGATCATATCAATAATGAGAAGAAGCTTGCACACTTTATTGTAGATAGAAAGATTGATGGTGTTTTACATTTTACTGACTATTCAATGACATTTGAGGTGGCTGACATGGTTGCTCTTAAACTTTCCTCACATGAAAATGATAGAGGCATACAATATAGTGTCTTATCGTGCGTGCCTACAAACAAAGAAATTAGTAGCACAATCGCAAAAAACTTCAAAAGCAACGTTCGGATTGTCAATGGATTTGGTTTTACCGACAATGATATTTTTGTTGATAGACCTTGGGTGGAACACTTAAAAATGCAAGATAATGATAATATTGAAGGATTGGCAGCATTAAATTTTAACAAGAAAAAAAATACTTGGGGATGGAAAGCAATCAAAATTGATAAACATGAACAATATCTTGAAGAGGTGGTTGACAATGAAAGTTTCTGAGGCATCTTTTGATCAACTGAAAAAAATTGGGAAGGGATATTATGCAACTTTTGATAAACTGCACAATATTGATGATTTTGAAGTACACTTAAATCAATTTCTTTCATCCGGTGCTTATTATCATGAAGCTCAAGTTGTAGATGCCAGACAACTAGTTGAAAAAATAAATGGACTAAAGATTGAAATTTATTCAAATGAGCACCCACCACCTCACTTTCATGTCGTCAGTAATGGCAATAAGGCTTCTTTTGCTATTGATGACTGTCGAGAACTAGAAAATAGTGGTTTTAGTCAAAAAAGTATACAAAGTTGGTTTTTACATTCTAAAAATGCATTAATAAAAATTTGGAATGAAACTAGACCGAGTGACTGCCAAGTTGGAGCTATAAAATGATTTGTAATCAATGTTTTGAAGATGAAAAAATACAAAAATATATTATCTCTCATGGAAAAAAAGCTAATGATGGATATAAATGTATCTGTGGTGCTGAAAGTAATTATGAATATGAAGAATTTATATATTTATTAAACAAACAAAAATTAGCTGAAAAATTAATTGAAATTATTAAAAAACTTCATGTTCATGAAAATGAGCATGGTATGGGTGGTAGCGCTAGAAGCTATGTTGAAGATGAAGAAGATCCATTTAAATTTGCAAGTTTATCAGATCTTGAAGATGTCTGTTATGACTACTTTGGGGATAATTTAATTGCAGATTTTATAGTAGAAAATAAACTATATGTAGATATTTCAGATGGAGATTATGATTATTTTGAATCTAAATACTACAAAGTATGGAAGGATCGATGCTTTTTTGAAAATGATGAAGAAAATGAATATAGTTTAAGTAAATGGCAAAAATTTTGTGAAAATGTTAAACATAAAGCTAGATATTTTGATCATGAAGGGTTTAGTGTATCCGAAACACTAGAAGATTTTAATGATTTTTTTGAACAAATAACCTCATTTGATTTGAATGAAAATATTTTTAGAGCTAGAAAAATTAATAATGATAAAGATAGAGAAGATATTGATTTAGATCCAAATAAAGAGCTTGGTAGTGTTCCTGTAGAATTTGCCAAAAATAACAGATTTAGTCCAATTGGCATATCTTATGGATATTTTGCCTATGAAAAAGACACTGCATTAAAAGAGATACGGGCGACTGTATCTGATGAAGTTGCCATAGGCGAATTTAATTTAAATAGTGAGTTGAAAGTAATAGACTTTAGAACTATAACTATGAGTGAAAGGTTTTTAAACTATTTTGATGATGATTTTAATGAAAAGTTTTATTGTATAAGCCATTTTATATATGAATTTATAGCCGATATTTCAAAACCAGTAAGTGATGATAAGCAGTTATTAGAATACATTCCTACTCAAATCATGTCAGAATATATTTGGTCTAAAGGTTATGACGGCTTTTTATTTGATAGTAGTGTAAATAGTGGCGGAACAAACTTGGTTCTTTTTGAAAAGAAATATGAGTTTAAAGAGTATTTTAAATATTTAATAAAATCAATTGATATGCGTCTTGAGAAAATTATATGAGTATATTAGGCTGGGTTGATTTTTCATCTACACAAAGAGAACAGGTATCAAAAATATTGGCTATGCTAAGAGAACCAGGCACTCTTGACGAATTAGGAATCGGTCAAATTAGAGATGCTTTCGCTGATCTACTCTTCCCTGGCTTTTCTACCATCCAGACCCGTGCCAAATATCTCATTACAGTTCCTCGAATCTTCCGTGATTATCATTTGTTGACTGCATCTGAAAAAAAACGAAAACCATTAGAAAGCTATTTGAAAGAACGTGAAGATGATGTGGCTAAGCGATTAGTAGAGAAACATGGAACTGGGGAAGAGGGAAAAGGAATCATCGGTAGCACCATGATCGACAAGAATGGAGTGTCTAGAAGACCATCTTCTGTTTATTGGAATGCATATCGTCAATTTGGGATCATCAAAGAAAATTTGTCGCTACATGAATTTTGTAGAGCTTATGAAAAAGAGACTCCTGTGCATCATTCCGCAGAACAGCACGATGAAGGAGACGATGATGACAGCCACTATAGACTAAAAAGAAGTGTAGAACTACCTGATTTTAATGAGGACTGGATGGCTGACCTTTCGATAGAGCTTACCAAGAAGGAGGCTCAGTTTTTAGTTGACTACATTATGCTTTCAACTTATGTTGATGATACTATCCCTTCTCAGCTTCTCAAACATGACCTTTTAGATAGGGTGTTGAAAGAAGAATTTAGCTCTATTGAAACCTTAACTCTACTATTGATAAATGAGAAGGAGATCTCATTATTATGTCGAGATACAATCAAGTTAGCGAACGAGTTTAGTCTTGCTATGGAAGGTCCCCATATACGTTACAACATCATACTTTCTCAAAAAAATGGATTTGAGAAGAGTGTTGAAAAATACACACAAGAATTCGAAGATTGGAGAAAAAAGGTTAAGCAAAAAGATCTTTTTTATCAGCAGTCTGATGATATTTGGTTAAGTACGGCAAAGAGAGATTACGCCAGACCATTTAAGCCCAAAACTACCAATTTTATTAAGGCTTGGAGCAAACTCATGCGAGATGGTGCCTCGGAAGAGGAGCTAGATAAATTAGTAGAAAAACAAGCCATTGACAATAAAAAAGAGCGTTCTTTGCTACGGAAAAAAGTTCTCAATGAGGGTTGGGTTGGCATACGTCGTTTAGATTATCGTTGGTTCTATGTCCGAAAGATTTTAAAAGATATCCAAAGAGGATTAAGTAATGCTTGAGCCAAAAAGAGATCGTTTTGATTATGGTAAGCAACTCAATGCCCCTGATGGATTTGAACTTGATGCTGCTATAGCTACAACGTATTCACTTGATTTAGATGCACTGCTTGCTGTGAGTGTTGCACTGGGCTTTAAAGACACACTTGAAGGCGACTTGAGTGGGGAAAAGTTAGTACTGCTTGAAGCTATTAGTAATCTAAAGGATAAACTCAAGGTCTTTTACCAAAAAGGTAAGATTAATCTGCCTCCGGAGTATAACTACCTCTTCACACTACTTGAACCTTGCTTAAATCCTGTGGTGCCTAATGGTGGTGAGTTTTCATCATTTCATCCTAAATTATGGCTGTTACGGTACGTTGAAAGCAGTAAAATAAGAAACCGTGAAATTCGATATCGAATAATTGTGTTAACACGTAATTTGACATTTGACAGAAGCTGGGACCTTGCAGTATCAATTGATGGTGAGGTTATGAAAGAAATTCAATTTGAGGATGAAAATAGAAAGTGGATAGATTTTTTTCTAGAGCTACTAAAACATGAAAAAAATTTTCTACCAAAGAAAACCTTTAAAAATGAGCTACCATATATTAAGTGGACGATGATGAAAAATACATGGGGTGAAAAGCTACTTCCAGGGGGTGGAAAGTATAAATGCCCTTTAGAATTTTTAAACATTGATAATATGCTTGTCGTTTCACCTTTTATCAAAGATGCAGGTAATCAAATAAAGGGACTGGACTGGTTAGGTTCCAAAGTGTCTGAAGGTGGAAAAAAACTGCTGTTTAGTCGTGCGGAAGAGTTAAATGCCATCGGTGAAGATAAACTGGTGGGCTGGGAATGCTATGCCATTAATAGTGATGTAGTTGAAGGTGAAGAGAAGCTTGAAGAAGGGATAGAACGACATAATCTACATGCTAAACTTATTGTGACACAGCGAAATAATGTGGTTGATTGGCATTTAGGCTCGGCGAATACCACCAGTGCAGCCCTTGGAGATGCATCGCATAATCCAAGAAACACCGAGTTTATGGTGAGATTTAGTGCCCACAGTGACAAAATGGGTCCTGATCTGTTATTGGAGCAATGGGTTGGAGCAGAAGATGGACGAGGATTGTTTGTTCACCATATATTTGAAACACAAGATTATCTAGAAAATATTGAAGCTAGCACGCAACTTCGAAGTATCATCTTTGCGTTAATTGATTCACAATGGCTTTTAAAAGGCACTATAGAGCCAACAGGAACTTACACGCTCACACTGGATGTAAACTCAAAAAAGTTATTCGAGACAATTGAACACGCTGGTGTTCAGGTAGAAGTCGATCAACTTGCCATCATTGGATCAAAAAAAGAATTAACTGAGCAAATGCAGTGGAAGAATGTGGAACTGATGCAGATTAGTGCATTTATTCCTATCTCTATTCGCTTGTCTCAAATGGGAGACATAGTAGAAAAAGTTTTAATCCAAGTTCCAATCGAGCTAGAAGGTGGGGATAACCGTTATCAAGGTGTTTTAAAGAAAATGCTTGATAGCAACGAAAAGATTTTAAATTATATCCGCATGTTGCTCAACCCTGAAGCCGACAAAAATGAGTGGCTGGCGCATGAAAGTAGTAGAAAAAATAATGTAAACGTTGAGATTAATGTCTTTGAAACAGAATCACCACTGTTCGAGCAGTTAATGTTTACTGCATCACGACATCCTGAAGCATTAAAAAGACTTGAAATATTAATTAAAAATCTTGAAGAGAGTAATGTTGAAATTCCAAATGAGTTTAAAGTATTGTGGCAACATTTTCGAATGGGGATTAAAGTAAATGCTTAAAGTAATAGACCATTTAGATATGACATTAGAGAGTTTAAAAGATTTTCAAAAAGCAACTGTAGATTCAGTCATGCGGAATTTCAATGACTCTAACCATAGTAACCGAATTTTAGTAGCTGATGAAGTAGGTCTTGGAAAAACAATAGTTGCTAAAGGGGTAATAGCCGAGTTGTTGAAAAATAAGTTGGCAAGTGAAAGTTCAAAGAGTGATAAGTTCTTAAAAGTAACGTATATATGTTCCAATCTCACCTTAGCTGAGGAAAATAAAAAGAAACTTTCCGTTTTTCAAAGTGAAAGTCATAAAAGATATGTTGCAGAGCCAACATTTGGACGTTTAGTTGAACTTGCTGCCATTGATAAACGTATGGAACGAAAAGATACTACACTTTTAGAAGTCAACTCTTTGACACCAGCTACCTCCTTTAATCTTACAGTGGGGCATGGTAAGAAATGGGAACGATTCATAATTTACAGAATACTAATACAATACAAAGCATTTGTCTCACACAAAGAAAGAGTAAGCGAGCTATTTTGTGCTGGTGTACAGGGGTGGGATTGCTATGAAAATATTTTTGATAGTTACTATGAAATAAATAAGACAATATTTTCAGATTATGCAGAGATGCTAGATGTACCTTTGTTACCTGAACAATTAGAAGGTGTAGGTGTTAAAAATGGCTCGTTAAGAACGATTCTAGAAAAATATTGTCAAGAGCGAGTAGAACTCAGAAACCCTTATAAATTCAGAACCATAATGCGAGGTGCACTTGCCAAGTGTTGTGCCAAAAACTTGCAAGCTGACCTATTTATCTTGGATGAGTTTCAACGTTTTCAATCGCTTCTAAATACGGACCAAGACAATGAAGAGTCTTTGATAGCTAGAGAAGTCTTCAAAAAAAGTGGGGAAACAAAAATACTCCTTCTATCAGCAACGCCTTTTAAAGCTTTGTCTCGGTTGGATGAAGATGAACAGCAAGAAGCACATCTAGATGAACTACGGAAGCTATTGCAGTTTTTGAGTGACAATAATATATCGTTTATAGAAAGCTATGAAAAAGAGCGTGAAAAGCTACTTAATCAAATACTCAGTCTTCGTGATAAGAACACTAATCTTAATGAGCTCTCTTCAGAACACAAAGAGTTGGTTGAACAGCTATTGTCCTCATATATTTGCCGTACAGAGCGTTCTCAGGTAAGTGCGGGCTTTGATGCTGTTTTTGCATCAAAGATGTTTGAATGTAATGGTACATTTTCTCATGATGAAATAAAATCTTTTCTGGCAATGGATCAGTTAGGGCAAGCTCTTAATAAAAGTATTCCAGGACGATACACGAGCCAGCTTTTGGAATTTTATAAAGCAGCACCATGGGCTCTCTCCTTTTTGAGTGGTTATCAGTTTAAAAAGCATTTAGATACAAATCGAAAAGATCCACATGTTAGAAGTGCCCTGAGAAGATCTTCATTGGGATGGCTGTCGAGAAAAAATATACAGAATTATCGTTTAGATTTAGCAATTTCTGCACCCAATGCTAAGCTGAAATCTTTGATGGACATGTTCTTTAATGAAAGAGGGGAAGAGTTACTTTGGGTACCACCATCGATGCCCTACTACCCGTTATCAGGTAGCTTTATTAAGTCCAATACCTTTACTAAAAGCCTTCTTTTTTCTTCGTGGGCCCTTATTCCTCGTGCTTTAAGTGGATTGATTTCTTATGAAGCAGAACGAAGAAATTTGTCTAAAGGAAGTCGTCGAAACTATTTTAACACAAAACATAATCCAAGCTTACGTTTTGAGGGAAAATCAAGTCTTGATATATGGGGACTTGTTTACCCATCTAAGATGTTAATACAGATGCCATTACCTATGGCTACTCAATCAGTTGAAGAAATTATTATGGTACGTGCATCGTTGTTTAAAACACAGTTTTTGAGCATTGATGATGTTGATGAAGAGATGACTAATACACGCTATTGGTTCGCTTTAGCACCAATGCTTTTAGATGTTATGAATGGGCATGAAAAGTATGTTTTTAATTGGTTAAAGAGTGAACTGTCAAAAGCCAAAGAAGATGGCGGTAGATATAAGCATTTAGAAAAACTTCAGGAACATTTAGAAGAAAATGTTGATTTGAAACAATTCCCTTCCTATCTTAATCACTATCTTGCTGAATTATCCATAGCTGGACCAGCTGTATGCTTTGCCCGTATGAGTCAAATGTTCTGGCCAAAAAATGATATAGACTTTGATTTTATAAGTGACATGACAATGGCAACCATGGCAATGTTTAACAAGCCAGAAAGTGATGTGATTTTAACAAAGAAATATCCAGAAGAAAAAAAATCATGGCAGATGGTGTTAAGCTATTGTGTAGAAGGTAATTTTCAAGCAATGATAGATGAATATGCTCATTTATTGGCTACATCAGGATTCACATTGAAAGAAGCCAGTCTAAGATTTAAAGAAGTCCTTGGCTTTAGAACCTCTAGTGTTGCATGCCAATTCGAAGAAGATAAAAATAAGTATTTAACAAAAACTATTGGAGATCGACTTGATTCAACATTACGTTGCCATTATGCAGTGCCGTTAGGAACACAAAAAGTAGGTGATGATAAAGCCACTCAGCGTGTGAATAATATCCGAGATGCTTTCAATTCACCCTTTCGACCTTTTGTATTAAATTCAACTTCAATAGGACAAGAAGGTCTTGATTTCCATTGGTACTGTAGTCGAATAGTGCATTGGAATTTACCGAGTAACCCGATAGATATTGAACAAAGAGAAGGACGAATTAATCGATATAAATCACTCGTTGTACGCCGAAGAGTTGTAGAGAAATATGCTTCAGAGTTATCAAACACAGGTGCAGATGTTTGGTCTGATTTATTCATTAGAGCTGATAATGCAACCAAAGATAATCGCATGAGTGATTTGGTACCATATTGGCACTTACCAGATGGAAGTGCTAAAATTGAGCGAATAGTACCTATGATGCCAATGAGTAAGGAAGTAGGTCGTTTAAAAGAAGCCTTGAAAATTCTCTCCTTGTATCGATTGGCTTTTGGCCAACCAAGACAAGAAGAATTGCTTTCTAATTTGTTAAAACGTGAAATGAGTGTTGATGAAATTAAAGAGATAACTAAAAAATTAGTAATAAATCTAGCACCATTAGTCCATCAGAAAAAAATTAAGGAAACTAAATGATACCATCAGTCTTAGCATCACAGCTCATTAAAGGCACAAAAGATTTTTTAGCGACTACCTTTCCAAGTAGCACCCCGGCATTCTTTGATATGATGGATAACTTTGTAAATGAGGATGGTAAGCTTTTTAAAGGGCCATATGTTTCTGTGGCACTTCCTTTTAAAAAAGGTGCTGTTGATGTTAACTATTTTCCAGAGATTCTAGATGAAAACTTCAAACCATATTATCATCAAGAATTGGCATTTAACCGACTCGGTGGTGATAATCCTAAGCCTACTCTTGTTGCAACTGGTACAGGTTCTGGTAAAACAGAGTCTTTTATGTACCCTATACTTGATTATTGTTTTAAAAACAAAGACACAAAAGGTATAAAAGCAATTATAATTTACCCAATGAATGCTCTTGCAACAGACCAAGCGAAAAGATTTGCAAAAACTATATCAGAAACTGCTGCTTTAAATGGTTTAAGAGTTGGTTTATACATAGGAAGCACAGAACAAAACCCAAATAAGACTATGACGAAAGATTACGTCATAACAGACAAAGAGATTTTGGGAGATAATCCACCAGATATTCTACTTACAAACTATAAGATGCTGGATTTTATGCTCATGCGACCTCGTGATCAAAAAATTTGGGAATATAACCTTGAGAGTGATATATTAAAATTTATAGCTGTTGATGAGATACATACATTTGATGGTGCTCAAGGAACAGATTTAGCTTCTCTCATGAGAAGACTTCGAGCAAAACTTGGTGTAAAAAAAGGTAATTTGGCATGCATAGGCACATCTGCAACATTAGGCGGTGATGGCACAAAAGCGATACGAGAATTTGCCTCAAATATCTTTAGTGAAGAGTTTGATGAAGATTCGGTAGTACAGGAGTATAGAATAACTCCTCAAGAGTTTTTTAAAGACTCACAAGAAGACATACTCTTTTATCCTCAGCCATCTCAACTGCAAGAGCTTGATTTTAGAAACTATAAAAGTATGAGTGACTACATAAAAGCTCAATACGAATTGTGGTTTAATGAAATTGTAGATGACGTTGAGAGTAATGACTTTAAAGTAGAACTTGGAAATAAACTAAAACAGCTTTATTTTTTTAAGCTTCTGCTTCAAACATTAGATGGTAGTATAAAATCAAGAGACTCTATCATAGATGCTTTCATAAGAAAAATTCCTATTAAAAGTTCAAATGATTATTTTGAGAACATGATTAATTCGCTATTGGCTCTTACTTCATGGGCTAAAAATGAAAAAATTGGTAAAAATTATCCACCTTTTTTATTTGTTAGAGTGCAAGTATGGTTGAGAGAACTTGCTCGTATGGTAGCCACTCTTGATGAAAAGCCCATGCTTGCATATTCGGATGATTTAAAACCTGACGAATTTAAACTTCACTATCCAGTAATTCATTGCCGTGATTGTCATGCAACTGGCTGGGGTGGCGTAAAAAAAGAGGGAAATGGAGAGATTCAAAGTGATTTAGATCTATTTTATCAAGCTTTTTTTAGCCATGATAGTAGGGTAAAATTTATCTTTCCCATGGATGATAAAACGCATAATTTAACCGGACATATTTACTTTATAAGTAAAAGTGGCGTAGAGATATTTGACAGAGATGATGAGCAAAATGGCATCAAAGTATATGAACCAAACAACATTGATTCTAAAGGAAAAAGTCATAGTAATTGTCCGTTTTGTAACTCAAAAAACTCTTTAACTATTTTAGGTTCTCGTGCTGCTAGTTTAACCAGTGTCCTTATAGGGCAGAATTTTACAAGTAATTATAATGATGATAAGAAGCTCATTGCTTTTTCAGATAGTGTGCAAGATGCTGCACAAAGAGCAGGCTTTTTCGGAGCAAGAAGTTATCAGTTTACGATTAGAAGTGCAATGCAACAAGCTCTTGATGCTTATGGTGGTGAAGTTTGCTTGAATGATTTTAGTGATGTAATAAGTAAATATTGGCAACATAAATTTCAAGATGATAAACAGTATGTTTCAACTCTTATAGCACCAGACATGGAGTGGCTTAGAGAGTATGATAATTTAGTCAAAACAGATGAGCTTAACAATCCAAAAGATTTAATAGACCTAATAGACAAAAGAATTGACTGGATGGTACATAGTGAATTTGGTTTTAAATCTCATATAGGTAGAACACTAGAGAGAAGTAATACATCTGCTATGTATATTGATGGTTTAGAAAAGATCGTTGATACAATCTTACCAATACTTCAAAATGAGATAGAGAGTTTAAGAAGCATTACGAACGGTGAGTTAGAAAAGTTTATCTTAGGATTTTTAGTTTACCTTAAAAACAGTGGAGCTATCTTTAGTTTTCATATAGAGCCATACGTCATAAGCGGCGGTGAAACTTATCAAATAAATCAACTATATCCTAGAAATAGATATATGGCAAAATTTAGTCCAAGTGCACGAAATCCAAAGTTTTTAACTAATGGTGGATTTAAAGATTTTGAAAAAATATCAAATAAAACAAAATCAACCTGGTGCGATAGATGGATAATGCATAATTTTGTAGATAAAAATTCTCTTTTGCCTGATACAGTCTCGGTATATAAAATCATACTCAATAGTCTTATAAAAGAGAAAATAATTATAGAAAAAGATGTTAGAGATAGTCTTGTTTGGGGATTGAATCCTGAAAAACTTTTTATTACAAACGACACAAAACAGCTCAGATGTAACCAGTGTAATCATATACTTTGTGTGAGTTCAAGCCAATATGATAGTGCCATGCATATGAAGTGCATGAGAAAAGAGTGCACCGGTACTTATGAAAATTATATGAGTGAAGAGAGCTACTATAGACTATTATACACCAATGGTGATCTCCAAAGAGTTGTAGCTAGAGAGCATACTGGACTTTTAGGAAGAAGTGCGAGAGAAAAAGTTGAAAATGACTTTATAAAACGCACATCAAAAGAACCATGGAAAACAAACCTACTAAGTGCTACCCCAACTCTAGAGATGGGGATTGATATTGGTGATTTAAGCTCAGTGGTATTATGCTCGGTTCCACCCAATGGGGCCAATTATTTACAAAGAATAGGTCGAGCTGGCAGAACCGATGGCAATGCGTTTAATGCAACTATAGCTAATGCAAGTAATCATGATCTTTATTTTTATGAAGAGCCAAATGCAATTATGCAAGGTAGCATTGATGCGCCAGGTGTTTATATAGATGCTTCAGCAATTTTACAAAGACAGTTTTTGGCGTATTGTATAGATAATTGGGTATGTAAAAATAAAATTACAACTCAAGAACTGCCACATAGATTAAGCACCGTTCTAAGTAATATAGATAAAAATAAAACAGATAAGTTCCCTTATACTTTATTTAATTTTATTCAAGAAGGCAGATCAAATCTGCTTAAAAGTTTTTTTGATTTGTATGAAAATAAACTACAAGAGAACTCTATAAAAAGATTAAATGAGTTTGTAGAAGGTGCAGATGAAACAAACAGTTTAGTTTTTTTAATATTAAATAAGCTTGAATTGATCATTGCTGAACAAAAATCACTCTCAAGCCAAATAAATGCTTTAAAGAAGAGATTAAAAGAGCATGAGAATAAGGAAGCAAAAGATAAAGATCATGAAGAAGTAGCAGGTAAAATCCGCGCAGAATTTGATGGACTCAAATCAGTACTATTGCTGTTAAAAAGAAAAAAAACATTTGAATTTTTTGCAGATGAGGGGCTTTTGCCAAACTATGCATTTCCAGAGAGTGGAGTCATACTAAAATCTGTCATATATAGAAAAAAAGACACAAAAGCTGATGAAAGTGGCAGTAAGTATGAAACTTACACCTATGAATATGAAAGAGCTGGAAGCAGTGCAATTAGTGAATTGGCACCAAATAACAGTTTTTATGCAGGTGGTAGAAAAGTAACTATTGATCAAATAGATATGAGCGCTTCAGAAGTTGAGACTTGGGTGTTTTGCGATAAGTGTTCCTATACTCAACGAATCACCAACGAACATCTATCAACTTGTCCAAAATGTGGAAGTGAAATGTTCGGCGATGATGGACAAAAAAAAGAGATATTAAGGATGAGGCAAGTCCTTGCTACAAGTGATGACAAAAGTAGCCGTTTAAAAGATGATAAAGATCAAAGAGATATTTTATTTTTTAACAAGCAATTACTGATTAACTTTGAAAAAAAGCATATTGAAGATGCTTATGCTGTCATAAGTGATGAGACATCTTTTGGCTTTGAGTTTATCGAAAAAGTAAATTTTAAAGAGATAAACTTTGGCGAAACTACTTTAATTGGCAATGACATAAGCATAGCAGGTAAATCAGTTCCACGAAAAGGCTTTGTTATATGTAGGACATGTGGAAAAGTTCAGTTCGGTAAGCCAATAGATGAAAAATTTAAAGGAAATCACTCCTTTACATGTGATATTGAAGACCAAAAAGAACCGGCGAACTACTTTGAATCATTGTATCTATATAGAGAGTTTAATTCCGAGGCCATAAGGCTTATGCTTCCTATATCTTCATTAAATATAGATGAAGAAAAACTTCACTCTTTAATTGCATCATTTCAATTAGGGCTTAAAGAGTATTTTAAAGGGTCTGTAGAGCATTTAAGAGTTGGAATATATGATGAGATAGATTCCAAAGATGAAATGCCTAAAAGGTATCTTATTTTATATGATACAGTTCCTGGAGGAACAGGTTATCTCAAACAACTGATGCGGGATGAAAAACCACTTTTTGAAGTACTAGAGGTTGCTCTAAAAAAATTAAAAAGTTGCCAATGCAATATAGACCATAATAAAGATGGGTGCTATAAATGTATCTATGCTTATAAAAATAATTTTGATAGACCATTAATATCAAAAAGAAAAGCAATTGAGATTATAGAAAATATTCTTGCATCAAGAGATAGCATTCAAAAAGTACAAAGTGTGAGTGATGTGAGCTCTGATAGTTTAAGTGAAAGCGTATTGGAAGAGTTGTTCTTGTCTAAATTAAAAAGTATCAGTACTGACTGGAAGCAAGCTATAACTGCTAGAGGTCGTGTAGGATATCAGCTTGAGCTTTCTGATAGCAATAAAGAAAAATATTCTTATGAAATAGAACAGCAAGTCGAACTAACATCAGCAGATGGAGTTGAAGTATATTCAAAATCTGACTTTATCATTTATCCAATCAAAAATAAAAATATGAAGCCTATAGTAGTATTTACCGATGGTTTTGCATACCATGAGGATAGAGTTGCGCAAGACAGTGCGCAAAGAATGGCAATAGTAAAAAGTGGAAATTTTATAGTTTGGTCCTTAACTTGGGAAGATATAGAAGAGTTTAGTAAGAAAAAATCAAATTATAAATTTGAAGATTATTTGAGTGAAGCATATATCAATCTTACTTTATTTCAAAAAATGTATAGTGGGAGTAAAAAATTTCTCAGCCTCACTAGTTTTGAGTTACTTCTTGAACTTTTAAAGAGTAAAGAACTAGATATATGGGAAGAACGTTCAAAAGCAATATCTGCTTCGATGATTAAAGCTCCATTTGATATTAATGAAAATTACTTTATTAAAGCAATGAGTGATGATATGAAGGATGAAGTGATAGATAGTGATAAAAAATATTTTGCCGGTAATCTTGATAATAGTGAGGTTTTCATTATATCTTTAGCAGCTCACGAGGATCTTTTAAAAAGTGATTTTACAAATAATATTTTCGTTTTGCATATTAAAGATAAACTTGGGAAATTGGAATTTGCATCTTGGGCGGGAATACTTAGAATGTATAATGTATCGCAGTTTCTAAAAAATAGTTTTTTTACTACTAGTAATGGTGTTGACGAAGCTTTATATGATGTTATTGACTTTAGAGATAAAACAAAAAAATATTCTGATGACGACTGGGGTTTTGTATTTGAAGATGTTCAAGATGAAGCTAAAAATTTAGTAAAAACATTATCTCAAAACATTAATTTTCCTATTCCTAGTGTTGGTGAAGAGATTACTGATGACAACGGGTCTGTTATTTACGAAGCAGAGTTAATATGGAATGAGTTGAAAATTGCTGTTATTCTAGAAGATGCTATTTTAATAAACGGCTGGGATATTTTTACTATAAAAGATGAAGAAAAAATTATACAAATATTACAACAAAGGATTAATTCATGAGAGTAGCCATATCATCTGATTTTTTTACAGCACTTGCAAAACTCCCTAAAGGACAATTAAATAGTACGATAAAGTTAGTGGAAAAATTCAAAAATAATCCTAAAGCAACAGGGCTAAATTATGAAAAACTCCACTTCTCAGATAATATGCACTCCATAAGAGTTGATGGTGCTTATAGATGCATCGTTATGAGTCCCGACAGTGATGATGTCTATATTTTATTATGGGTTGATAAGCATGATGAAGCGTATGATTGGGCTAAAAAACATAAATGTTTAGTAAATGCTCAAACAGGTAGTTTGCAGATTATTCAATCTGAATATGAAATTGAAAAAATATCAAAACTAGAAGATAGAACAAAAGAATCCTTTTTTCATAAATTCAAGGATAAAGAACTCTTAAAGCTAGGTGTCTCAGATGAATTATTAGAACATGTTAAAAATATTAATAATGAAGATGAGCTAGATAACTTTAGAAAATACCTACCTGAAGATGTTTATGAGGGGTTATTTTATCTTTTAGCTGGTGATAGTTTTGAGGATGTATATAATTATTTGTACACTAAAAATGAAGATGTTGTCATTGACACGAATAATTTTACGAAAGCTTTAGATAATGATAGTTCTAAGCGAAGTTTTTACATTGTTGAAGAAGATGATCAAGAACTTATGAATATGCTCAATGCTCCTCTTGAAAAATGGAGAGTATTTTTACACCCAAGTCAGCGAAAATTAGTTGAAAAAGATTTTAATGGACCGGTAAGAGTTTTAGGTGGCGCAGGAACTGGTAAAACAGTAGTAGCAATGCATAGAGCCAAATATTTAGCAAAACAAATGAATTTATTTGACACTCGAAAAATCTTATTTACAACATATACAAAAAATCTTGCGATTGATATTTATGAAAATTTGAAAAAGATATGTGATGAAGAAACTCTCACTAAGATTGAAGTTAAAAATTTAGATCAGTGGGTATATGAATTTTTATCTAAAAATGGCTATAAAAATGAGATAGTTTATGAGAGTAAAACTAGTAGCTTATGGGAAAATGCTTTAGTCTCTAAATCAGATGAACTTGATTTACCGGATAGCTTTTTTAAAGAAGAGTGGGAACGAATTATTCAGCCTAATTCTATTAGTACATTAAATGATTATATAAAAGTGCCAAGAACAGGGAGGGGAACAAGATTAAATCGTACTCAACGAAAGCTTATATGGGAAGTTTTTGAGGAATATAGGCTGCTTTTATCTGCTAAAAACTATAAAGAGCCAAGTGATGCCATAAGGGATGCAAGAGTCTTAATCACTAATGGCAAACTGAATGAAAAATATTCCTCTGTTATTGTCGATGAAGCTCAGGATTTTAGCGCACAATCATTTATGCTATTAAGAGATATTGTGGATAATTCTATAAATGACATGTTTTTAGTAGGGGATGCGCATCAAAGAATATATGGACACAAAATAATTCTTAGTCAATGCGGCATTAAAATAGTTGGAAGAAGTAGAAAATTAAAGTTAAATTACCGAACTACAGATGAGATAAGAAAGTGGGCTGTATCTCTTTTAGCTGGAGAGCAAGTCGATGATATGGATGATGGAGTAGATGGTGCTGGTGATTATAAGTCGCTTTACCATGGAAATAAACCTCAAGTAGAGTCGTTTAATAGTTATGAAGAAGAGGTTGAATTTATAAGTACCTATGTTCAAAATCTAAAAATAGAAGATGCAAACAACAGGATTTGTATTGTTTCTAGAACACAAAAAATTGTAGACAGTTATAATACATATTTTACAAATAAGAATATTCAAACTATAAAAATATCAAGAAGCACTAAAGACAACATATCCAATACTGGTATAAGATTAGCAACAATGCACAGAGTAAAAGGCCTTGATTTTGATCATGTGATAATTGCGAGTATGAATGATGGCATAGTACCTTTAGAAATATCAGACAAATCTGAAGAAAAACAAATAGAGGATGAAAAACTTTTAAAAGAGAAGTCTTTGGTTTTTGTAGCTGCTACTAGAGCTAAAAAATCATTGCTAATTACATATTATGGAAGAAAATCTACATTTCTTAAATGAGTAAATACTTAGTCGTTACGTAACGTTAAGCTAAACGATAGAATCCATGTCTACTTTATAGGGGTCATTCCACACCACATTTTAATATTAATAGGATGTGTAGACTTTTTGAAGTTTCAAAAAGTAATTACTACCGTTGGCTAAAAATAGAGAATCAAGAGGATTATCAACTTAATGAGCTAATTAAAAATGTATTTATTGCTTCGAGAAAAACCTATGGCACGCGTAGAATTAAAAAGCGATTAGAACAACTATATGGACTTATAGTATCTCGTAGAAAGATTGGCAGGATCATGCAGAAACTTTCTTTAAGATGTTTAAATAGACGCCGTTTTAGAGTTCAAACAACAAACTCAAATCATAACTATATGATTTCACCAAATCTTCTAAAACAAGATTTTCATGCTTCTTATCCAGATGAAATTTATGTTGGAGATATAACTTA
>Ga0268283_1000191_pt1 | contig 56078 bp, 83 predicted proteins | sample saktaG_13_FD_190140 | JGI IMG/M metagenome (GOLD analysis project Ga0268283, IMG submission 190140) | Saline water microbial communities from Sakinaw Lake, British Columbia, Canada - sak_2013_06_06_36m | ecosystem: Environmental > Aquatic > Non-marine Saline and Alkaline > Saline ...
TACTAAACATGGATTTCTATTAAAAGCCACTGCTCCTGCTTCAGGACTAGTCAATTTTGTAGGAATTGCTAACGCGGAAACAGCTTACACCTGTAAAGCATTGTTTGATGCTACATCTCCTACTACACAAGCATTTGGTGATAGTGCTAGTGTGGGTACAGCCTTAGTAGCTGCTAGAAGGGATCACAAACATGCAATGATGGCAGCACCTACTTCTGTCAGTGGTAGTAGTGGATCATGTACTGGTAATGCAGCTACTAGTAGCTCTGTAGCAGGTCTAACTCTAACCTCTTCAGCTAATGGTATAGATCCCAATAATGTTACACAAAATCAAATTGGGTACAACACTTCTATTTCTCTTTTTGGACAGACAGATGGGGGATTATATTCATCTGCTTATTCTTCAAGTTGGATACACCAAATATTTGGGGATTTTAGAACCGGCCAAATTGCTGTTAGAGGTAAAAATAGTGGTACGTGGCAAGCATGGAGAACTATAATTGATAGTGGGAGCATAGGCTCTCAGACAGTTGCAACTTCCGGCTCTTGTAGTGGAAATGCAGCTACTGCTTATGGATTGAATGTTCATACAGGTAGGAATAATGAAGCCAACAAGGTAGTTCGTACTGATGGTAATGGGTATATTCAAGCAGGATACATTAATTCCTCAAATGGAAATGAGAAGAATGCTTCTAACTGCTCGTATGTATGGGGTACAAATGGGAGTGATGACTACTTAAGAACATACAATACTGGATATCTATCAGTAAATTATGCTAACTCAGCGGGTACTTTAACTTCGGGAGCCTCTCCAACAGTAGGATGTTTAAACTTTTATGGTGTAGGAGGAAATAGTGGGCAGCCTGCTCCTACTTCAGACTATAGAATATATCAAGCTCCTGGGGCTTGGTCTTATCCTTATCCCGATCTTAACATTGCTTATCATACAGGCATAAGTATTGGTGCTTATTATGGTTATGGTGGGACTAGATTTTATAATAATTCTGATATGGGTACAGAATTATTTTCTGTAGGGAATGGCGATAATAACCTAAGGGTTGCTTATTCCCTTTATATAGGCGGAAATCTAGTTGGATCAAATGCCTATAGGTCCTTTACAGTCTCTACAGGAGACCCAAGTGGTGGGTCTAGCGGTGATGTGTGGTACAAATATTAAAGGGGGGAAAAGAAACTACGTTAACTGTTAAAAGAATATTTTAGAACTAACTAAAAAAAAGGATTTAAATACTATGAAGAAATTATTTTTTGCACTATTTTTTGTCCTATGTTTTTCTGTTTTTGCATTTGCAGATGATGAAGTTGTTTGTGGAAAGGAATTCAAAGTTACAATTGACTACGAACTGTATATTTTAAAATTCCTTGAACCTGGGTCTGGTCTTCCTTGTACTGGAGGTTATGTAAATTTTTATTGGCAAAATCAATATAAACAATACTATTTTCAAGTCTATGACAATTATTATGTTCAAATCTTGATGTTAGGTAATAATAATACATCTCAAGCAACTAACTTTATGTTTAGAGATAAAAAATTAAAATATCTTGATCCTAATGCTTTAACTTTTACTGAATATTAAATAGTAGTCTCCCTATCTATAATAGGTGGGGAGACTACTTAAATGGAGATATAGATGTTAATACCCAATAATACTAAAATTACCTTAATAGAACTAGATAGAGTTATAAAAGAATTTCAAATAAGAAAAGCTTTAATTATTGAAACTCTTCTTCAAGTAGCAGATATTGAGAATGAATACAAACTTATTGGTCAATATGAGGAAGTAGTACCTGCGAATGAGACCACCCTGGAAACTCAAACTCCAGAAACTACACTAATAGAGGAGTAGCTAATGCCATTTACACAAGTATTAAGCTGGATACAAACTAGAGAGCCATTAAGTGCTGGCTTTGAGGGTGGAAGTGCAGGAGTAATGAATAGACCTGTAAAACAACTATTAAATAATGATAAACATTTATTAGAAAGAATAGTTGTATTAGAAGGTGGTCAGTTTATAAATAAAAGTAATTCATTCTTTTTTGAGAAAACAGACTCAAGAAAAACTCTTAGATTAGAAGGGGGAGTAACTGTTAGTTTACCTCAAATGTTTGAAGAAGATGATGGTGTAATCTTAAAGGTAGTAAAAGTAAGTGAGGGGACTATTAATATTAATAGTCCTTTTAACTATATTCAAGGATGTTTACTAGGACAAACTCTAAAGAATGATGTAGATACCCTAGCAGTCATAACTTTGGAATATGTATATAGTTGTAATACTTGGATCATATTATATAAACAAGGAACATGGGGAGTGTAATGAAAGGTATCTTTAGTAGTCAAATATTGATTGATAATCAAATAGTATCACAATACACAGCTCCCAATAAAATCGTTTCTGGGTCTAGAAGATTAGTTACAGATCTATTGTCAACCAAATTTCTTAGTTTAGACTCTGGTATAGATATTGGATTAAATAGTTTTGTATTGTATGATATAGCTGATAGCGAGTCCTGTGTTTCTCAAGCTATTTTAGGATCTTTTGATGCTTACGATGATTTTGATCCCATTTATGAAACAGAAATAAATTCTACTAATTTTCCCTGCCTAACAGGGGACTCAATAGTAGTTACAGATATAACCTCTGACAATAGTGAGGAACCTTTAGATGATGAATCCTTGATTTATGCTACAATTGAGGATAATCAAATTCATATTTCTGTAAAGATAGGTAAGGGATTCGTTGAATTATCTAATCGAAAATTCAGCATGGCTGCTTTAATAGGAAAATCTTCTGATTCTTCCAAAGCAAATATGGTTTATGCTATTGAACAATTTCCTTTAATGATTAAAACTCAAGTAGCATTCTTTAAATTTAATTGGACTTGTTTTATTTAACAGGAGATACAATGGCTTTTTCTCTAGATAAAATATTAAATTCAGATTATTTACCACATTGGCTTGAAGAGTGTGAAATCCAGCAAGGTACATTTGATATAACAGAGGATATTACTTTAGACGAAACAAATCAGACTTACACCTCTGATGTATTTGGTATTTCTAATAGACCACTATATGCACTTTACGCTATTTCCAAAATCCTAGCTAAGATTAGTAGAAACCATCATTATGAAAATGGTTCTCATCATATAGTGGATAGTGATGTAGAAAACAATGCTTTAATAAAAGAATCTCCGGATGTTAATAATGATGGGGTAAATGATCCATCTCTAACTGAACTACGTAAGTTAGCTCTAGATTTCTATGGTAGAGCAATGCCGGATGAAGCTACACCAAAAGATTACTCTACCACAGTTCAGTTAGCCGAAAAAATTGATGCACTGTATCAATACATTGACTTATTAAGAAAAGGACTTGGGTCTAGTATAGCATTTAGATACTCAATTCAAGATTTTATTGAATTAGATTTGAAAGCAACTGGTTTTAAAGTAGATCCTTTTACTATAATTGAAGAAAGTAATAGAAGTGAATTTATAATAAATTCTTCAGATATTTTAATAAATGGAAAAGTTATTACTTTAAAAAATTCTAACAATGTTAGCTTAAATGGAGATAATATACTTACTTTATCTTCTCCACTTAAAACAATTCCTTCAGTCCCTCAAGCTGAAGTAATATATCTAGAACTATACCTTACTCATTTAACTGATAGTCATGTACCCTATGGAAACAGGAATTATGGGGATGATGAAGTAGTTACTCCTGGGTCAACAACACTTTGGTTACCCTATATTTCAGATAAGGTTAATAATATTTTTATTGATCCCAGTTTTTATTTATCCCAACTCCAATACAAGGTTAGTTCCTCAGTATTTGATCCTAGTATAAGTTCCTATGGTGTGGATCAACTCATTATCAATAGTCAGCCAGTTACTAAAACAGCAGTTAGAGGTATTTGGAAAGCAGGGGATACTTGTTTAGTATTTCCTCTTATGGCAGTAGCCAATAGAAATTTGGGTATTTATCATCCTGCTATTAATCCTGGTGGAACTGCGACTAAGAGGGCAGGAAGTACTATTTCTTCCATTGAAGATTGCTTTAATACTTCTTTAATTTCTTACTACAGTGTTTCTGGGGTAGAGTGTCCTAATTATGCAGTCTATTCTAACCTAACTGATACTTATGTTCATTTGTCTACTTCTTATTATAGAAGTGGTTTATTTATCTCCTTAGTAACTGGTAATCCCTTAGGATACTATGCAGATAAAGTTTACTTAGATGATATAGTTACACTAGGTAAACAGTTAGAATTAAATTCAAGTTCTATGCTAAATAATGTAGTGGAGAGAATATTAGGTAATGACCTATATACTGAATTAAATCCCACTATGAAAGGTCTTGCAAGTAATATGTTACCTGGATCTTTCTACTCTAGAAATCCATTACAGGTTATAGGTTTTGGAGAAACAGAAGAAACTTTATTTGGATTTGATAATAAAGGCGGAGTTTTTATTGATGAGTGTAATAATGAGACAGAAGGAACCACGGATGAAGTGCGTACTTATTGGGGAGATCCTTCATGTACTGTTTCAGTGTCCTTTTCTTTCATTGAAGGAAATAATAACTCAGAAAGTAGACCCTTTTTAACATATGAACCAATTAGTCAAGTAGTAACTTTAAACACTACTTCTCTTTCTGGAGTACCAAATATTTCTGCTACTTCTCCTATAATGACATGGGATGATGGAACGCTAGTAGCTTTAGAAACTGCTTGGACTGGGCTAGGTACTACTTCTGCTCAGTGTGTTATTATTGGTAGAACAGGTAGAAAAGTGTATGGTTTAGTAAACTTTACTTACAGGTTAGGAAGTGGAATACCTTACATCCTTGATGGTGTGACCCAGGTATTAGACTTATTAGGAAATAGTTATAATTTTTGTATTCAAAAATCAGAGAATTATTGTTTAGGTTGTAAATGGGTTGGAAATCCTGATTCTGGTGATACAGATCATTTAGTGTTACCCACTTGTATTGATTGTGATTCTCCAACTGATATTATTGGTTCATATGCTTATGTTCTAGATGGATCTAATGCTGGTCTGTATAGAGCAATATCACAATATGATTGTGAGTCTAGAGTAGTATTGTTTGAAACTGCTTTTCCTGATGCAATACTAAGCACGGATAAAATATCTATCGGTAAGTTAGAACCAGAGCATACTACCATAGTCATTAACCCCTTTGCCAGAGGAGTTACAGGTGCATTTAAAAGACAAAGAATTTTAACTACTTCTACAAAGTATTTTAGTACTCTCCCACTAATAGATTTTTCTGAAGGAACAGTAAGTGGCACAGTGTTAAAGGATTTAGTAAATGCTACTTATATTGAAGTAACAACTAGAGAGGATGAACCACTTACCTCTGGATTCTATGTTTACACAAAATGTAACCCTATATTTAATCAGTATAAATCAATTGCTGACTGTTCTATGAATATCATTAAACCTGGAGTTATAATTGATACAACTAAGGGTAGTGCTAATTCTCCTTTTACTCTCTATCGTCAATTTGTTCCTACTTATAGTACTAAAGTAGTTGATGCTACTAAATGGATTTCTACTGATTGTGAATCTCCTTATTTTAAGATTAAACCAATTGAATATTGGGATATAAATTATTCAATTAGACCCACTGAATCATTATTACTAACTGTCTCTGATGAGATAATAGTAACCAACAAGATGAAACTAGGAGAGTTACTATCTATTATTAGTGATATTGAAATACCTATCTATGATAATAGATTATGCATGGGGGTAACTTTGGTAGAGATAGATTCATGGTATTATTTACTTTGTACTCCTAGATGCTATAATACCTTTGGGTTAGATAGGGGTTATTTATTAGACATTAATAAAATATATTAAATATTGGAGAACTAAATGAGTTCCAGCCACATTAATCCACTTAGTACATTCCAACCATACAAACCTTTTGGTGCGGGTTTCAAAATGTTCCAATGTAAGGTTGTTCACAACCATGATCCCAAGTTACTAGGTCGAATCAAGTGTAATGTACCAGATTTAATGCCTTGGGATGATGAAGATAAGTTACCGTGGATCTTCCCATTGTACCCTGTTGGTTTAGGTGAGGGTCCACTCACTAGTCAATTTAATGTACCTGAAAAAGATTCATCAGTTATTTGTATTTCTCCGGAGTGTTCAATCTACAAAATGTTTTATGTGTGGCACAAAACAGATAGATTAAACAGACTACAAGACTTTCACAGTGAGTACCCCGAAAGATATGGTTTTATAGATTCTAAAGAGAATAAACATATTACTAATAAAGATAAAGATGTAAATACTATTGAAGTACGATGGAGTGATGGAACACTTATAATGCAGGATTCTAAGGATTCTATAAATCACTTAATTGACTTCTTTGGTACATTTATAAAAACAGATAGAAAGAATCAATCCTTTTCTCTTAGGTATGGAGACTTATCTATAGAATTTCATAGGGATATAATAGAAATATTTTGTCCAAAAATAATTGTTAAAAATTCTGAAGGTATAATAGTTCGTTCGGATACAGGTGTTGTATTAAAAGCCCCTGAAGTAACGGTGTTGGGTACTCTTTGTAACCCTCCTTCAACATTACCTGTTCCGGAAGGAAAATAAAATGGCTGAATACATTGATAAAAATCCTTATCCATACAGTGATAAAGAAACTAATTTAGAGTGGAACTTTGAGGATAGAACAGAAGTAGGAATACCAAGAGATAAGATAGAAGGTAATGAACAAGTAAATGAAGCAGCTAGATTATCATTTGATAATGCTTGGGTTAGTAGTAGGGCGTACCCTGGTAAATTTATGGAACACAAATATCCTCACATCTCTATTTGGGATAGAACAGGGGAGTTAACTCTTAAGCAAGGTTACTTCTATAGGGTATTTAGGTGTAGAATAACTAAATTAACTGCAGAACAACTATCATTAGCTATGTTCATCGACTGTAATATTGATCTGGTTACTAAACTCCCTGCAGATGCAGAAATAGATGTACCAAAAGAGAAAAGATCCAAGATGATTTTTACTAATTGTAGGCTTCCTTTTGTTAATGAGTGTAAAAATTACTTTATGAGTTTTGAAGGAAATACTTTTTTAGATGAATTTACCACTACAGAATCCTGTGAATTACTATTTAACATGACTAAGAAATGGATTTGTAGTTATGGTATAAATAACTTAAAAGAGATAAAGAAGAGTAAAGTAGTTGTACGGAGTGCTAGGTGGATTTCAGGTGATAATCATACTTCTAATTTTAAGATGGTTGAGGATTGTGAAATCTCCAACTTTGGTACTGATATGGTTGGAAGATGTAATAATCATACTGGAGTTAGTAGATCATCCTACATGGGTGCAAGCCATAATGTGAGTGAAGGAACAAGTGTTGTAGGTGGATTTGATGGTGTATCTCCAAGAAATATGAGTAGACTATCAGAGTCTCCTTCTCTTGCAGATAAAGAGGGGGATAGAGTAGATAAAGAAAGTATTTTACCTAACTCTGATAGCACTGTAGCTGAACAGGGTGCAACTCCTCTACATTGGTATGACCCAGATAAATCTTGGGATATTTATGCAGAAACAGAAGCTTCTACTTCCTCTAATTCTTTATATGGGTGGGAAGGAGATGGAATCTGTGCAGAAAAAACTGTAGAAACAGCTTCAGAGTCTTCTTATATTTTATTAGATGGTAAGTATAAAGCTACTGAATCTAATTATGAGAATATGGATAAATGTACCATGATAGCTTTGGATTCTGATATTAAATCAGACAATGGTTGGAATTACAAAGCAACAAATTCCATAATAGGTAGTTCTGGTACTATACATAAAGCAGACTCTGGCAAAGATCAGTTAGAAACAGAGAAGTGCTTAATAGGAATAATAAAATCAGAATTTGAAGGCCCTGTACCACATACATTTAATAATACAGAAGATGTTATTCACATGCTTACTACCAAAATTACAAATAATTCTGGAGTAGGTAGGTTAGGGACTAAAAGTTTATATGAAGAATATAAGAATAACATTGATGTAAAACTAGATGTTTCAACAATGACTGAGTGCTTAATAACTGATTCAGAGTCTATTCATAGATCTGCAGATGCTAATTGTTACACAGTAGAAGATAGTAGATTGAAAACACAAAAAATGACATTAGATCCTAAGATTAATTCTTTCAAGTTAACTAATACCAATGCAACAGATACTAAATCTAATTTAAAAGGTTTAAAAGAGATTGAAATAGAAAATACTATATTCAAACTTGATGACCCTACTTTAGAAGGGGAGAAGATAGTAAGTGCTTCTCAATCTGTTTTAACTACTTCTAACTCATCAGATTTAATGTCAACTGAGTTGAATTCTACAACCTATGATTTTCAAAACTCTAAAACTAAGGAGTTAACCATAAGTGGTCAATCAACGGGTAGATTATTCAAAATAGAAGTAGAGGAGTTAATTTTAAACAATGCAAGTGGTGAGTTTACCGGATGTAAAATAACAAACCTAACAGGTAATAACTCTACAATTGATATAAGGAGAGCTACTAAGTTAGAGAAAGCTAATTTGAACTTTTCTACTTATGACTTTCAAGATGCAGTAGTTAATGAGTTAACTTTAAGTAATAAATCAAATGGAAGACTATTTAAAATAGAGGCAGACTCTGTCAACATTGATAAGTCTAGTGGAGAACTTTCTGGTTGTATTGTAGCTGCTATTAATGTTAATGAATCAAGTTTACTTATAAATAGTAGTAGTTCTGGATCATTAAATGCAACAAAAAGTGATATTAAAATTCTTCAATCTACTGCTAGTATTAGTGCCGATGATGGTAGTAGAATAGAAGCATCTAATTGTGGTGGTTCAATAGATACTCCTGTTGGAACTAAAAGTTTATCCAGTGACATGACTTGTCTTGTGTCAGGTAACTTAGTAAATTATGTTAATAAAAAATTAGAAGAACATGTTAAAGAGGATATATCTATTAAAACAGATGCTAATTACTCTTCAGAGATAGAAGGAAATTTATCTAATAAAGCATCTAATATAAGTGAGTCAGCTACACTAGGACACTCTATAACTGCTGCAACTATAAATGAGTCAGCTACCGGGGATATAATAAATTCATCACTTGGAATTCATTCTACCATAGCTCGTGAGATAGTTCATATGGAAATATAGTTTAAAAGGTTAATTATGACTACAGAAATAAATTGGACTTCACTAGTTGCATTAAGTGAGAACTTAAAGACACTTGTAAGTAATATACCACTATTATCAGACTTTATAGATTTGGAGATAAACCTTTTAGAAGTAATGAAGGGACCTGGCACTAAACAGGATTATACTACTGCCCAAGAAGCCTTATCAATGTTAGCTACTTGGAAATCATTATTTTTATCTTTACAATCCTCTACATGGGAAGAAGCTTTATCAGGAGAAACAGCTAATGAAAAAGAACTTAGATTAGCTTTAGAAACAGCCCAAGTTTTAGAATCCCAAACTGGGTATTCTGCACTATCCGTTGCTGTAACTGCTGCTTTAGCAGCAACTTATCCGACTGGTGCTTATGATCTAATAGCTTTCTCTGCTACTATGAATACAGCTTTATCTAATATATCCACTATGAAAAAATTATTACCTGAGAATAAACTTTTAGATAGATGGGAGTCAGAAGTTAGAACCAAATTTTCTATGGCTTTAACTATAGTTTCTACCGTGTATTCACCTGCTTAATAAAGATATGAGAGGTTAATCCTGTGTTAATTGAATTAAAACAAAACACTTTTAGATTTATGATTTTAAGCCATATAAATGAGTTACTTATTAATAAAGGATTAGTAGTTAACTCTATTAAAAGGGCTATTCAACCATATAATACACCCAGAAGCCTAAAAGAAATAGATAGTGGATTACAGCCAGCCTTAGATCCTTATTTTACTAAAAAAATTGATCAAATTTTACGTGATCTTCAAGCTTTTGCTGTATCAGATGAAGATACTGCTAGAATGGGGGCCAGTGATTCTACCTTAGAAACAGAGGTTAAATCTGCAATACCTGTTGCTAAAATAACTACCCAAAAATTTATGCTTAAGTCAGCATGGGGGTATATTAATAAGGATGAAATAGGTCAGGATCTAACAGCAGACTTAGAAACTTCTTTTAATGACTACTTAAATATTTGCAGAAATATTGCTACCTGGGCTATACTTTTATATGAAAAGAAGAATTTAACTACTGTTCTGTTGGGCGCAAGTAGCTTATCCTTATTAACTACTAAATGGGGTCCTGTAGATTTAAGTGATGATTTAAGTGACTTTTACAATAAGTTATTTGATCATATCTATTATTATGCCTTGGAAGGAAAAGTAGCAGCTCTATTAGACTCATCCCCTGTAGGTATAGCAATCCATCAAGTAACTAAACCAAAAATGAAATTTGATGAGTATGGATATTTAGATATAAAAGCCCCTTTAAGCAAACAATCTACTTATCCAAATAGTAAATTTTATATTACAGATGTTGATTTAGTTATTGTTGAGGATGCTTGTGGTACTCCAGATATTACTCTTGATACCGAGTTATCTAATTGCAGTGACTCTGTTACAATAAGATTAAAAGAGTATGAGGGTATGCCAATATGCACTCAAAATAAACCGTTACCACCTTTTTATCCTACACCTATAATAGACCCACCTATAGTCTATCCTCCGATTACTCCTCCGGATCCACCTAAATTACCCACACTTTTTGGGTGTATCGCAGTGGCTTTTTATTTTGATTGTTCTGGAACTTCAAGAGCGGTTGGGGATCCCTCTGGTATTGAAGATAATTATACCTATTGGGGTTGTGCTTCAGGTCTTAACACTCTAATAAGTAAAGTATTTACTGAATGTGATGCCTTCTCCTTAACAATTAGAGCTAATCATGCTCTAACTACCAAACCAATGAGTACTGATAAATCAATTCCCGGTCAAGGGTTAGGAGTATGTAATCACTGGTGTGGATTTGATGTATATGTAGGGTTGGAACTTGCTATTAATGAAGCTTTAAGTGTAAATGCTCAAGATTTTGGGGGTGGAAGACATGTAGTTGTTGTTACTCAAGGATTAACTGGATGGAATATTTCTGAACCTTGGGGTTGGGATACTTCTTACCAAACAGTTCAGAAATCTTCTCAGGCCAGAATAGATTATAGAAATGATTTAATAAAAAGGATCAGGGATAATAATATAAAATTACACATTATTAGTCCCACAGTAAATAAAGGATTAATAGCATTAGTTAACTCTGATTTTACAGATCTTGGATTAGGAGGAAGGTATTTAAGTACACTTCCTGATACTAAAGGTGGATTTTTTCAAGTAAATACCTTTAATTCTGCTTTTGATGCGATAAGTGTCAAGGTTCCTGATAGGATTAATAGAACAATAGGTAAGCCCTCCCAACCCATAGCAAGTTTTACTTTTGAAGAAGGAGAAGGGGATGCTCCATTACATATTAACTTTACGAATAGTGACCAAGAAAATACTACTTACAGTTGGAGTTTTGGTGATGGATCCTTCAGTACAGAGATAAATCCTACTCATCTTTATGCAGCTAATGGTCAGTACACTGTTATTCTAAAAGCAATGGTAACGGATGATGAGGGAAAAACTTATTCTGATTCTTATCAAGAAACTGTCTGTATTGGGGCAATTTATGCTCTCCCTTTGGTGGCTTCTTTTGAACTAACAAATCCTTCTGGATGGGTTCCTTTTGAAGTAGATTTTACTAATAGGAGTACAGGCTTATATTCTTCTTTATATTGGGACTTTGGTGATGGTGAGGGTAGCACAGATTCTAGCCCCACTCATATATATCAAAAAGCAGGAATTTTCTATCCAGCGTTAACCATTACAAAAGAAAGTTCAGGAGAAACTAATACTTATACTTACAGTTCAGGAATAACAACAGCAGAGTGTTTTGAGCTTAGAGTAGCTGTAGACGTAATAATAACTGTACTTGAGAAGTTCAATTTTTCCTATGATATGCTTATAGGAGTTACATTACAAAAACTTTTGTTTGATTTTGAATCTTTTAAAGATAACTGCTCTATTGATATAGTATCAGATGCTAAACAGCTGCCTAAGGATTTAAAACCCATAGCTGTTGTTGATTTAAAATATGCAGAAATAGAAGGGGAAGGTAAGTATAACTCCCCTGTTAAAATTGGTGAAGATGTAAAATGGAATGAAACGGGTTTATTAAGATATGAAGTTATATCTGCTAATCCTTATTCAATAAAATTAACTTTTAATGCTAGAACTGCTTTTCCTTCACCTGTAAATCCTAATTTAGTAATATTTAAAAACCTTCCTCCTTACACTTTTACTAAGGATACTAACATTCTGGGATTATCTGCTCCAGATGGTTCAATATTATTGATTAAGTTTGATGTTTACAATAAAACAGAGTTAATAACTACAAACTATTCTGTTAAGGATTGGGAGGGGACTACTTCTTATACTACTTTAGAAATATGTGCCCTATTGAATGAAGCTTTCGATGTATCTCAGTTAATAGCCTATCCAGATCAGTACAATAAACCTGTTATAGCATCCTTAAATTCTAACCCCGTAAGAATAATAAGTAATTCAGAAGGATCAACTGCTAATGAGGTATTTGGGTTTAATACTTCAGGGGATTTAGGTATTCCTATAATTGGTGCTGGAAATATAGACTATAAAGTAGCACTATATGTAGCCTGTATAGTTAATGAGGGTTCTAGCCCTTATACAGAGTATGCGATTTCTAAATTAATTGGGAAACATAGAGTAATAACGAATGATTTTAAAATTATATCTCCTAATTATTTTGAAGCTTTATATGGGAAGTATCCTAAGATTATTTCTAATAGATTATTCTTGCCACCGGGGCATAGGTATATTCATCACTCTGAAATAACTTTAAAGAGAATAGAGGAAACTACTCAAATTCCTGCAGAATCAAGAGAATTAACCTCCGGATACTTTAATAATGCTTTATGTTATGATAATGCTACACCTGTTGATACTGCTCAATGGAATGTAAATATTGCAAAGAAATTTAATCTATTTTCTCCTTATTGGGAAGGAATGATTTGTGATTCCTCTGCTTACCCTGCTAATGTAGATTTATGGTTGGAAGGAGATGATAAACGATTTTATGTCAGTAGGGCATTAGATACAAAAAATAACTGTTTAGAAATAGTGGGTCACTATGATTTTATGGCCCCTGTACCAATGATTAGAAACCAAGTTACTGCTAGAAAGAAAGGTCCTTATACACTACCATTAGATCCAGGAAGAAGCAGAACTATATCCCTTAGACAAATGGCTGTATCCAATTATTATGTTTCAGCTACAGTGGATGAAGGTGATTCTACTTCCCCTTCATTGGATTATGTGGGATACACAGCAGCCACCCAAGTGTTGTTAATAAATGTAAATTATTTAGAGAATCCTTATAATCCTAAATTTACACCTAGAGTTTTAACTACACCCTACGTTACTTGGGAGGATGGAACTCCAGTTAACCTAACAGGTATTTGGGAAGGTGTTGGGAGTAGTTACTTAACTTGTGTTATAGATCCAACAGGACACTCTAGAGACACTTTAACCATAGGGTTTTGGATTGATTATGGTAATCCTGAAACTATGCAGTTAGATGAGTGGTCTTATATAGAATTACCTTTTGGAACAGGTACAGTAGAAGAAATGATTAAAGCCATGCAAAGAAATGGTGACTGGTTAAGGACTAATAAATCCAAGATGTATTGGACTCAAAGTACTACTTACCTTAACCCCTCTGGTTATGTGATATTCAAAGATAAAGGTGATCTTCAATCTACTTATCAGTTTATTGATGCAGATGGATATTTACGTATTAAAACCAGTATTGATTTTGACTTACGTATAAGAATAGGTGGTTCTCCGGAAAACTGTTTTGCAAATTCAGTATTTGGATGGAATCCTTTAGGGGAATTAGGAGATAGAGTCAATGCTACAAAAGGACCTTATTATACCTATACTTATTCTTTAGACACTTATGTAACTAAAGATCCTCATCCTTCTGTAGGGAGTATTCAACCTACCTATCATGAATCCCAATTGGTTAAGTACAAAGAAGTATATAATAATGTTAAGCAGTCTTTTTATGATGAGGATGGTAATGTAGTAAGGGATTTATATAAGTGGGAAATTTGTGGATTTGGTTTAGTTAAGATGTCTACTATATCAAATATTTATTTAGATTTACTTGAAAAAATGTTTAGTGTTATTTGTCCCTTAAGAAAGGGAGGGAATTTACCTCCAAGTGATATTTACTCTCCAATAACCGTTAATGGTGGTAACTTAATTACTATAACAACGGAAAATAAAGTTGAATCCTCTACTTGTAATAAGTATGAAGATTTCCTATTTTTACTTAAAACGGATGAGGTTGTCTCAAATATTATTGGTATAGATTTAGTAAATTCTCTCGAAAGATTTATGACTACAGGGGAGTATTCAGAAGAAGATGAATTAAAGTATGATCTACCCTGGTATGATTGTAAAAAAGTTTTCAATACCATTGCTACACAAGTAAAAAGTTTACTTTGTTCTGGAGGAACTTCTGCACCCTCTTGTAAGCAGTGTGATAATGTTGTGACAAGTACTGTAATAAATCCGGAATTACTAGACTTATCCTGTGATACTATAGATGACACTACTTCAACTACAGGTAATAGTATAATAGAAATTCCATTAGACTGTGGGAAGTTTTATAATGTATATCCTTACTTACTTGAACCTATAAAGAAAAAGTACATTCCTATATCTTTAGTGGAATACTATCCTTGCTCCTGTACGGAAAGACAAATACCAAAGATAGTTATTACTTACAATTATAGTGGAAAGAATACTTTATATACTACTATAAATCCTGTTGATAATGAAACAATTTACCTAGAGTCTGATTTCACAGTAGATATGCACCAAGATACATTATTAGCTCCTATTCCTATTGAGAGTAATATGGCTATACTGGGTGTGTATATAAATGATGAAAATTCCTTAGAATCAGTTAAAAAAATATCTATTGATTATAGTAATAGTCTAGCAACATTTGAGATGTGTGGGATAGTTTCTAATCAATGGTCAATTAGATCCGGATTACTCAATGAGTGTTATCCTTTATCTGGATTAATCAATAGACAGTACACATTTGAGTCCACTTTACATGGTACAGTGGAAGTAACTATACCAAAGAGTAAGACTCAAATCACACCTGAAGGTTTTGTAGAGTTATTATCTGTAGCCTTATCTCCCTTTCAGGTTAGTATTATAAGTAATCGAATAACAATCAACCCTGGTAATTACAGTTTACAATTACTAACTGCACCAGTACCAGACCCATTTAATATAGAGAATGTATTACTTTATGAGAATACTCCAGAAGTAGTAAAAGTAGGGACTACTTTAAAAGTAGGGGACCTAATAGTAGGAGAATCAGTATTAGATATAAAAATAACTCTTTTTTATGCCTACGTTATAAATAGCGATACTGATGTAGCTTCTGCTTTTATTAGTGGCTAATTAAAATCTCTTCAAAAATAGTAGTATCTAACACAATTTCACTTATTAATTTAAATAAGGACCTTTTATATGAACAGAACTATCAAAATTATTTTTACAAATGATTCTCATCAGATTATAGACCAAATTGAAGAATATGTTTCTGGGCTTGCTTATTTCTATTTAGTCTTTAGGAATAAAACAAAAATGCAATCAATGGCTTTTGATAGACGAGAGATAAGTAGTATTAAGAGACTAACTATGGATGGTAGTTGGAGGGATATAAGACTGAAAAAGATAAAGGGAGAAGTTAATGAAACTAGTGAGAGTGTCAACTAATAAAATCTTAGCCTCAGTTTTAAGTAAAAAGCAATATGCAAAGCTGTTAGAGGATAGAGTAAGTGATTCTGGTGAAACGATCTATAAAGGAACTATCTGTAAGATTAACCCCATAAGAAGTAGTAAAGTAGCAGAACTTAAGTCTCCTGATGGAGAGATTTTAACTATTAGTTATAGTATCTTTGATAAGGTAGCTAAAATACTATGAAGGATCAAGTACTTGAATCATTAATATTTCAAAAAGCTTCTATTATTGCCTCTGGGGCAGTTATTGAAACTGATCTGGAGTCTTTGTCAAGAATAGCAATTTCTATGGCGCTTCTTTCTATAGCTTCTAACATGGATAGTACAGGGAAAGCTGCTAGACTTATAAACATAGCAAGTAGTGTAGTTAAATAACTTAGGGGGTGTAAAAATGGCTAAAGTAATTAAAAGAGTTAAAGATGGAAAAGTAGTTAAACATACGGTGGATCCTGCTCGTTCTAAGGCTGCTAAATTAGCATGGAAGAAAAGAAAGAAGAAAAAAGTAACTTCTGCTACTAAAGCTAAGATTTCTAAAGCATTAAAGAAATCCTTTAAATCTGGTGATGCCAAAAAAGCATTAAAGCTCAAAAAGTAACTTATCCCCTAATTTCTAAATTATTAGTAAAGTAGGGAATAAAAAGAACAATAAAGGAGTAATTAATCATGGCTTACATTAGTAAAGTAGTAAATGGAAAACTAACGAAACACAAATTGAATATCAAGAGATCTAAAGCTGCAAAAAAGGCAGCTAAAGCAAGGGGTCACAAGAAGTTATCTACATCCACAAAGCTTAAGATTTCTAAATCGTTAAAGAAGTCTAAAAACGCCAAGATAGCTCGTAAGTTGCGAAAGAAATAATTATGATTTATACCCAACTTTCCGGTTTAGTAAAAACTCAGCCTAACAGTAGAAACAATCACTTAATTCCAGAAGCACAACTACGTTCTAGAAGAATGTTAGAAGCAGCCTCCAATGAGTTAACTTCAGCTATAAAATTCTACCCAAAAACAGTGGAGTTGTACCATAGATTGTCTAATGGAAGGACATGTAGTTGTACTAGCCGGAAAGTAGAGGATGAGATAAAAAGTAAAGAGGATGAGGGACTTAACCTTTCTGATTTTATTTTATCTTTTGATGGAAAATTAAATCCTACTTTAGAAAATTGTCCTATCTGTTTTGGTACTAGTTTTGTAGGTGGATACAACAGGGTAGGTGGAATGTTATTAACTTTGGATTCTACTTTATCCCCTAATATGTCTTTAGTGACAAGATCGTCAGAACCACCTTTTTACTTCATACCCTGTAATAAGAGAGGTACTGTTTCTTGGGAAGTTACAGTACCCTCTTATTTTTCTAAAGTACTTGATGTAGCTATAAAATGGAAAGAAGAGCCAAAAGAATGGACATTTCTTTTAGATGGTTTAGAGTACTCTAATTCTATATTAGAATCAAAGAAAGGGGAAGTAGTTACTTTTTCTATTCAGATGAAAGAGGGTACTAATATTAATGCTGGTCTATATTGTATTTTTATTCAACTGTCTATTGGAGAATCCCTTATTCATGCAGATATGCCTAGAATAACTAAAGCTTACACTGGTGAAATGAACATAACAGATGAACCCCAGTCTAACTTGACCATCAATTTTGATAAGTCTGCAGGTAAGTTAAGTACAAAAGATGTAGTTATAGATGATTTAGGTTATATCTGGAGAATACTTGAAATAGAAGAGATAAACCCAATGGATGTAAATATTGGGTTTACTTGTCAAGCAAGAATATGCAGAGATTTTGAATCCTATTTTCTTCTTCCATCAAAAATAATTAATAAATTTTACAAACATTCCTATGTTTTTGTATCCTAAAGGAGAAACTAATGTTAGCTGTTTCCGATATTGTCTCGGACTCAATCCTATGTTCATTGAAAGCTAAAGTAAGTATAAAAGCTACTGATGAAACAAAAGATTTTCAGTCTCAGATTCAGTTCTTTAACAAAAAGATGAAACAACTCCTAGATAAAATGGAAACAACCTCAAAATTGGTTGAGGAAGTTAAGATTACCTTTCTAAGTGCTGCAACAAAGCCTCTTCTTAAACCAAACTATATTGAAAAAGTTACAGAACAATTTAATATGTTAGAACAAGGAGAAGCAGAGTTAGATGAAGCTAGAAGACTCTATATCCAAATAAATACTAAATTTAAGAATGCTAATGGTAAAGCAGTAAAGGATATTTTACTGAAGGTTAAATTTCTTATTAAGAAGGCAGAGGATAATGTATCAAAGATTAAAGAAACTCTAAAGAAGATGGCAGAGAATAAATATCCTGCTAAATTAGATGAAGCAGAAAATTCTTTCCTTGGTGACTGCTTTTCTCTTTTAGAGAAAGAGTTTAAGAAGTTTAAGAATCTTAAAACAGGGTGGGGGGTAAAAGATTATATAGTAGTAGATAAAGTTTTAGAGGGAAAAAGAAAGAATAACTTAATATTTACAAGATATATTTCAATAAAGAAAGTTCCCACTATTTCTAAGGAAACTGTTACCCTTTATTTGGCTATTTCTACTTATTTAGATAAACCCCGGAGCACAAGTAAGGGTGAATTGGTTGGGGAGTTCTCCCCATTAGTTATATCTTTATTGCCTAGAGAAGTAAGACCCTCTAAGATAGTATCTCAGTCATTGATTCAGACAAAGAAACAGTTTCTTGATACTATGGAGTATCTTTGTTATGAAAATAGTATTTCTTTGTTCACTTCTAATCTATCTTCTATTGTTAAAGAAAGGTTTAAGGCTCTCAAAGAGACAGGGCAAACAAGTGAAGAAGTTAAAAAAGATATATCCCAAAATATAGAAGAGATAAAAGTAAATCATGAATCAAAGGTTAAAGAAGTATTAAAAACTCTTGAAGATAAAAAAGAATCTTTCTTAAAAGAAAGGGTATCTCAAAAGAAAGCTCTTGAAAAGAAGGTTCCTGCTGCTGAAAAGGCTAAGAATAAAGTTCTTGAATCCACAATGCCTTTATTAACTGAGCTTGAAAAACTAACTCCTATTGTTAATAAGTTAGATGGGGCACTAGCCCATAAGGGGCTAACTAGGGCAGATTTACCGCCAGACAAGTTAAAAATTGTTAATAGGTTTAATGATTTAACTAAGAAGTATAGTGAGAAAAAAGATAAGGTTCACCAGACCATTCAGAAGTTTAATTCCTTGACAGAAAATATTAATTCTTTATCTAATGATGAAGCAGTTCATACTATGTTTGAGAGACAAAAACAAGAAGAATTAGATAAACTTGATAAGCAGTTACAAAGAAAGCTAAATGTAGCTGATACTTCAAACAGAACCCCCATGAAGATTTTAACAAATCCAAAAGTAAAAATAAAAACATCGGGTAATACAGTTACTGTAAGAGTTCCTTTTGGATTACCTCAAAGAGTAGAAGAGAAGTTAACTAAAAAGTTAACTGCAATTGATAAAGTTATAGATCAGTTAGAAAAAGAACAAAAAGATGTTATGTCTGCTTTTGAAAAATTTCGTAAAGATTCTTGGGATGAATTGAAAAATAGATTAAAGAGCAGTGAGGATATAAAGAAAGCAAAAAAAGAATTTAGTGATTCCTATGAGGAGGAGTTAGAAGATTTTAGAGTAAGTCACGAACGTAGATATGCTTCTGCTTTAACCAGAAAAAGAAACGAAAGACTAGAATTGAAAAGAGAAGTTGCTACTTTAGGAAAAGATGCTGTTGATCCTAAATGGGAAGAAGATTTATATGTAGAAGTAAAGAAGTTAAATAACCTTCCTTTAGGTGGTGGAACTGGAAGAAATGACACTATAGATCGATTAAAACTCACAAGAAAATCTGAAGTAAAAGATAAGGGTGAAGAGTATTATGATTATCTATTTACTATTCTACCACCACCTCCACAGAGACTTGATACTAAACAAGCAGGATTAGAACCTATTGATATAGGTACTACTGATGAAGAAATAGAAAAGATGGCTAGAAATATTTCTATATAAGGAAATGCAATGATACCTAGAACAGTTTATTTAGGGGAAGAAGTTGCTGCATTAGCCTCATTCTTTAAAAATGGACAAGTAATTGAAGTTATAGATTCCTCTATTTATCCTTTTTACACGGTTAGGGATACAGAACAGAAGTTTGTAACTGGTGGAGTGGGTACTTTAGGTGTTGATAACCTGTATCACGCTACTTTTACTATTCCTTCTGATGCTGCTATTTCTACTCCGGAAGCTAAGTATGTAATAGAGTGGGAGATGCTTTCTATTACAGGAGAAACTTATATACTTTCTGAATATTTTGATGTAATTCATGCGGATTACAATGAAATAATTCAAAAAGAACAACAAAACATTAGTTTATCCTTTACACCTTTAAAATTAGTCCTTCCTGTACCCTCGGAAGTTGCAGAAGTAACTTTTGTTGTTTATGATGAATTAAGTAATATAGTCTATACTGGAACAGTAGTAGAAGCAAGTAAGTACTCCAACTTATTTATCTATGAGACAACTATACCCGCTGACACACTTACTTCTGGAAAAATATACTCAGGAGTTTGGACATTTAGAGTACAAGAAGAAATTTCAGTATATCTTCGTAAAATAACAGTTTGTGATTTATACTCACTTAACAAGGTAAGTGATATAAGGATGTACTTAGATAAAGTCGGTAAAAGTATAGATCTATATACAGGATATAGGGATAGTGACCTAATATTCCATCTTAATCAAGCAGTAAGTCTGTTAAATTTAATTTCTCCAATTACAGAATGGAGATTGTTAGATTTTACAACTACTTTGAAAGCTGCAGAGTATGTTTTAATCCAAGCGGCGTGTTACTCTGCTTTAAAATCACAATACCTAGCTGAAGGAGATAATGCTTTCGATTTTAGTGGTCAACCAGTAACCTTAACAGTTGACAGAACTCAGTATATCGAATCCGAATTAAGTAGAATCCAAGAGTACTTGGAAAATGTATTCCCACTGTGGAAAAAGCAATTTAAGAATCGTCAACATAGTAGTGCCCTAGGTCTTACTTGGCCTAGTGTTAATAGGAATTTCGGGATAGATCAAAGAAGATTAGGAATACCATTAATTCAACCAATTAGGAGATAAAGATGCGTACAAACTCTATTTTAAACATTACTGCTGCTTACAACTCTAAAAAAGAACAAGATCCTACACTTGGTTTACATATTGTGGATTGTAAACCCATTGACAGTCACTCTATTAAAATGCTGGTAGCCAGCGCTTCTGACATTAAACTTGAGTCTATGAATGCTTTCGTATTTGAAGTTTTAGACCATAAACTTATTCCATTTACTGCTTCTTTTACTCAAGAGGAAAAAAATGATGGGATGAAATATGCTTCTATTATTGCTTATCGGTCTCCATTTAAAATCCAGTATGAAGCTAATCGTTTAATTCAAGTTAATGCAAATAGTTATTTGGATGAAAAATTAAATGAAATCTGGCAAAAAGCGGAGGTAGAAGGTAAAACTTTATTCTTTAGAAAGAATGACGAATCTATAGAATCTATTACTAGTTCTTTAATGATTGCTAGTTCTAACAGACATAAAGTAACTGATATTAGAGCTTCTGTTAATAACTTAGTAGAATTTTACTTTCTTTCTTCCAAAGGAGAAGCTTCAAAGGTTGTAGGTAAGGTTCTGGATAATTCTGATAACCTTACAATTGAATCTAATGATGTAAAATACATTGTTCCTCCCTCCTCTGTAATTAGGAACATCTCAGTTTCGGCAGGTAATGACAAAAAAGAGATCCTTGATTATCTTAAAATGGCTTACTCTAACGGTAATAATGAAGAGTATGAAGCAATGTTAGAACAAATTTTTCAATCAATCTAAAAGGAGAAAGTAGATGTTAGTCGATCTTCCAATTAATGTAGCTAAAGTACTTGGAGCTAAAATTAAAGATGTTATTATTTCTGCAAAAGATTCAGAATTTTCTATGTTAGGTTTAGGACCTAACTGTAAAATAGTTAGTGTTAGTAAAGAAAAGGCACCAGAAGGTGGAATTTATTATAATCTTAAATTCAAAAATAGTGATGAACACCTAGAGCTTGATGACTTTGATTACTTAGTAAAACAAATAAGATTAATAATTCCTGAGGCTACTTTCTTTACTATTTCAGGAAATATATCAAAACCACAAATAGGTTTTTTAACTAAAACTAGTATTAAGGGTAGAAAAAATAAAAAATAAGGAATGATTCATGAGTGCTAAAGTTTTAAAATTCAATTCTAATACTCAAGACTTACCTACTCCAAAAAAAGATAGACCCACAACTGATTACAAATCAGCAGATGAATTAATTAAATTAGCTACTGTTGATTTCTCCTCTGCTACGAACCAAGCAGATAGAATTGAATTGATGAAACAATTAATTCTAAACAGCCTCCCAGTAGCAGAGGGATTATATAGGTCCAGACCCTCTCAAAGTAACGCCTATGCTTTAAGTAGTCTATTAGGAAAATTACAGGATTTAGATAAACTATCTAAAGATATGGTTAATTTTGAAAGTGTTGCTTCTGAGTGTGTTAGTGAAGTAATAAAACCTTTCTTGGAAAAGCTTATTCTAGAACTGGGAAGGCTAATTCGTACTGAGTTTTCTCCATTAAAAGATTCCCTTAAGTCCAAAGAAAGAAAAGCAGTCAAGCAGAGTATTGATTCTATCTATAGAAAATTTGGAGAATACATTCAAACTAATATGGAGAGTGTAGAAAAGAATGTTTTGGAAGTTTTAACTAATTAAGGACATATACAATGGAGTATGTAACAGTTAATTTAACTTACATCTAGAACGAGTTAAAAATCAACTCCAAAAATAAATTAAAAGAGGGGATACTAATGGTATCTGAAATAGTAAACAAACATATTTTACATTGTGTTCTATCCTCCAATAAAAATCTTGGGCCTAAGACACCTTTGGAAAATATTAATAAGAAAGCTCTACCTTTATGGGAACCTTTTTGGAGAAGGTATGGAGCACAAATTAAAGAACAAGGAAAAAAAGCTCCCGGCAAGGCCGAAGACGTAGCTGCCATAATTTTTAGAAATTACTGTCTAAAAAGAAATGTACCTCCTTTTATAGCTGAAGACCTACTAATGAAAGAGGATGGTCAAGCTGCGATTAAGAAAAGATTTGAATTAAGCCGTAAGAAACTATATGAAAAGGCACTAATAATTCTAAAATCTTTAAAACGGGGTAATTTAGTTAAAAAATTCTTAAAGGAACAATTTAAGAAAGTTTTTTATAATGCCAGTAAAGGGGAACTATCCTTTATTTCTAAAATTCCTGTAGTACTCACAGATGAGTACATTAATATTAAAAAGAATCTTGTAATTAACTTAAGAGCTAAAGGGTTTGAAAAGAAAAAGTCTACTACTGGTGATAAATATGTGCTTAATCTTAACACTAACAAGATAGTTATTACATTAGATAAAGAAAGTGATTTTAATTTAGTATTCCATACTATAATTGTTTTTACTCCTCAACATGTAAAATACTTGTTGAATGTAACTGATGAAGATTTAAAGGATACAGATAAGATAACTAAATTAGCTAAGAGGGAATTTAGAGTACTTCTAGATAAGACCCCTCTTCACAATAAGTTAGTAGCTGCCATTGGACCTACTCTAAATAAAAGTATTGACTTCAGCACCCCACTATCAGAAGAAGAAGATAAATACTTACAGACTATTGTTGTAGATGAAACAACTGTTGCTAATATTCTTAATACTTACTCTTTAGACTATATAAGAAGTATAGGTAATCCTGTTTATCAATTTAATTTAATTAAGTATTTTAATACTAAGTTTATTGATAAAGGATATACTCCTCCTGTTATTTGGAGTAGAGTATTAGAAAATCCTGCTGAATACTTAGATCCATATAGGATAGCTATACAACAAGAAATAGAGGATAACGATCCGGAGGTTGATAATTAAAAATGAGAAAGATAACTGATTTAAGTCAAACTCTTGAAGATAACGAGGATGAGGATTTTATTTCAATAGTGGGGGCAAAAGAAAAAGAAAAGGTTTTAACTAAGGGTGATGAGTTTATGTCCAAACTTGTGAGTATTTGGACTGGACTATATGAGGAACTTATTACCAAAACAAGTAATGAGTATTTTGAAGAAATAGAAGGAAAGAATTTTACTACTAACGATTCTTATCCTTTAGTAACAAATCTTCCAAAGGTTAAAGATGGATTTTTGAGTAGAAAATCTTTTGGATCTACTTATGATTGGAGAATCTTTGAAGATGGATCTTTAGCTAGGTTTAAAGATATAGTAGTTAAAGAAGCTAAAGCTTTCATGTTAAAAGGAAAGTATGGGGAAGAAACTTCATTTACTTTGTTAAGTATTGTAAATAAAACAATGGAGTTTAGAATTGCAGTTAAATTCAAGTTATATTCAGAGTCATATAAACAAGAAGAATATAGATACGCAACAGGTGTAACGGTTTATCAAGAACTTTTAGTCCAAACACTGCTTAAAGACTATAAGTTTATGGAACCTATAAATAAAGAGGCGGGATTTGAAAGAGTTGTCAGCCACATAATGGATCAATTCTGGGAGATGGAGTCTCTTTCAATTTTCTTTAGTTTTTCTTCTCCTATTATATATAATCCCTCTGCTACAGGTACAGTAAAACTTGGAAATGGTTCTTTATTTTATCTTCCAAAAGTTGGAACAGAAGTAGATAAGAGAAAAGATTATGTTTCTGCCTTATTAAAAGGTACAGTTCCTGCAAGACTTTTTGTAGCTTTAGATTCTAAAAATGAAGTTCTTGTTCAAACAAATACTTCCGGAGAAATTGATTACTTTTCACTTAGTGGGTATTTACCTTTAACGGATGAAGATATAAATTTTGAGTTTGAAAAACCTATATCCAATGTAGTTACTCATGGTCCTAGCAGTTTATACTCTATTGCCAAACCTTTTTCTGGATATGTGGGTACTGACATACAATATGTTAAAGAAAATCTTGATAGAGAACGAAAGGAACAGCAAAGTTTAGCAGAAAGAGGGGAAAAAGGTGCATCAGACCGGTCACTTAAATATATTAAGGATCTAGAAATAGAATTATCTGAAACAGAGTTGAATGAAACTCTAAATACAAATAGGCGTAACTCTTTAAAAACTTTTTATTTAGCTGATCCTAAAAAAGCCATAAATATATTCCTACAGTTAAAGGAAGCTTATGTAACAAAGAAGGATAGTATTCTCCCTTCTAGTTATTTATCTGCTATGGGTATATTACAAAATATATTGGAAAATTTACCAAAGTGTGAAGCAATACAAAAGAAAGTAGAAGATAAAAGAACCTCCTTTAATACTGTTACAAAAGAGGATGCCCCAGAGATTCCTAACTTATTAAAAGGTTTATTCTTTTTCCCTCATCAAGCAGAAGGACTTGCTAAAGTTAATGTTGCAGGAGAAACAGCCATATTTGATGTGGGTACAGGTGGTGGAAAGACACTTCTTATAATTGCAGATGCTCTTAATCTTATGAAAAAAGGTGAAGTAAAAAGACCTTTAGTTGTTATGCCAGATAATTTGGTAGGTCAGTTTCTTGGTCAAATAAATTTCTTTACTGGGGGTACAGTAAATCCGATAGTTTTAAGTACTACTACTATAAATAATTGGGGATTGGATAAGATTGAGGAACTGATAGCTACTGCTCCTCCTAACTCAATATTTATAACTACTTATCCATTTTTAAGAAACGGTGGAGAAGAGGATGAATTAGGGGGTAAACAATATCCTAATGTGGAGTGGATTAAGGATCATGTTAAACCTGATTATATTAACTTGGACGAAAGTCATAATATAAAAACAATTGGAAGAGCTACCAATGAATCCTGTATGCAGCTGAGATCTGCTAAATATAGAAGGATTAGTTCAGGTACAGTAGTAAGTAACACTCCTTCAGATTTAGTGGGTCAAGTATCTTTTTTAAATCCAAGAATACTTGGAGATTCTAGAGAATTTCAAGAAAGATATTGTATAGGTGGATATAATGGAAGAAGTTCTAGTCTAGGATGGAAATCCAATGCTGCGGACTTAATTAGAGAAGATTTAGCTAAAAATACTTTTCATTTAAGCTATTGGGAAAAAGATTGGGCTGCTTGTCTTCCCGAGATAAAATATAATAAGTGGGTTATAGATATGAGTCCTTCCCATAAAAAGATTTATAAGATGTTAGTAGATCAGGTTATGGAAGAAATTATGGAGGATCCTATCTTAGCCGCAAAATGGGCTGAATTCTGTCAAGCAAGTGAAAATAGTGATGATTTGATCTCTATGAGTGGAAAACTTTTAGGTAAATTCGCTAAGTTAGAGCAGTATCTTACTGCACCAGATCGTTCTAATTTTACACAATTTGCTTTAACCGGTCCTGATTTAGTTTCTCCTAAAATGGAAAAAATTGATGAATTAATTGGAGAAAGCATTAAAGCAGGATATAAAACTATTGTAGCAGTCCATTTTAAATTTAGTGCAATGCACCTATGGCTGAATTCTAAATATAAAGAGCAGGGAGTTTATTATGATGCATCACATAAAGATGTAGTTAGAAAGTTTGAAGCAGATTCAGACTGTAAAGTATTATTTGCAGTTGTCCAATCTATAAAAGAAGGATTTAATCTACAGTTTGCTGATAGAGTTATTGTTGCAGATGTGGATTGGACAAGTGGTAACTTAAAACAGTTAGTAGCCCGTGTTTTTAGACCCAACGTAGAGATAAAAGATGGAAAGATGCATAATAAAAACAAAGGAAAGACAGTTTATATTGACTATGTCCTTTGTAATGACTCTGCGGATGTTTTAAAATATTGTTACCAAACATATAAAAAATTATTTAATTCCTCTGTTATGTATGCTTCTCCAGTAAATTATCCCTCTCCCCCCTCTATAAATGAAGGGGCTTTAACTTCAACATGGCAGGAAATGCACGGTGATGAATTCTTAGCATCAGATAATGAATACTATGAATGGATTGGTATTGAAATTGCTACAATGAAAGCAGCAGGAAATGATGATCCCTTACCTGTAAAACATACCAAGTCCATAGGAAAAGAAAAAGTAAAAGTTCCTTGGGTAGTGGGTATGCCATTACCTAAAGATAAAGATGGGGAATCATTATTTGAATGGTTAAAAGATCAAAATTTAGACGATTCTGATTTAACTGTACATAGAGATTTACTTGTAAATAAGGTTGTATTAACAGAGTATGGGGAAGGGAAGATAGTAGGATGTTCCAAAAGAAAAGTTAAGGTTAAAGATGCTGAAGGTAACTCCTATTCAGTTGACTTTAATACTGTTATTATACTCGATAAAGTAGAATTTGAATTAGAAATGGCGGAAGATGATTCTATAGAATTAATGTTTTACCTGTATGATGGTAAGCCAACTTTAATTGTTGGGCTAGATGATCCAGATGCAGTAAAGCTTAAGGCTATTGGGTTTACCTATCAAGGACCTTACTGGTATAGGGAGTTAACTAGCAAAAAATTTGCTCAAACCCTACTTACTAAGATCCAAAGAAAATATACTATTCCATCAACTAACTTAAATGAAATAGGGGTAATGCTTAAAGATATTACAGGAAGAGTAAGATATTCTTTCTCCTCTAAAGATATCCGTACCTTTCAAAAGATAGTACATAAACAAGCCTCAGCAGATACCATAAAGTTGTATCCTATGATTGAAAGCGGAACTTACTATTTGGTAGCAGATAAAAAGACTAATCCTTCTTTATCTGAATTTAGGTTTGAATTAGCAGATGGGATGTGGTATCATTTCGCAGTTACTAAACAAAATATCAAGGATTTAATAACTAAGGTAGAGAAAGTATTAAAATTAACTATATCTAATAAAGAGGATTTCAAAGCACAGGCTAAAGAATTTGGTTTTAAGTTTTAATACTAAAAAAGGAGTTACTAATGAGAGTAAAATTATCAGATAATATAATCCAAGTAATAGGATCAATAGAGGAGTTTGATATTACTGAACATGTAAGTACTGTTATGAAAGAGCACCTTGAGGCAGGTAAATTTGATGAGACTATAATTTATGAAGAGGGGGACAGAATAGTTGTAAAGTTAGGAAAAAACTACTTTACAGGAATTTGTGAGGGGGATGTAGAGTTTGGTAAAAATATGGGTAATAGTAAAGGATACTCTGTTTTGTTAGATGATGGAAATAGGCAAGATGTTAAATCAAAGCAGATTATAGGACTTACACTTAAAAAGTCAAAAAAACCTATAACTAAAGAAGATCTTAAGGACTATCTTGCAGAAGTTTCGGAGGAATAAAATGATTAAATTACCTAGTAACGTAGCAGTGGTGTTGGGTGCAACTGAGAAATTGGAAGCAGCAAAAAAGAAAGTTGCTAAACCCCCAAAATCAGAAAGTGTTGTTAAGTATGAGGTAGGAGACAGGGTAGTTGTAAATTTACACTCCAAGAAGGACCCTCAGTATTTTCTTGCTACTATCAAGAAGATTTCAGATGGACTAGTAATCTTTAAATTTGATGATGGTACTACAGAAGAACATGAAAATACTAGTTCTGTAATAGGTCTTGTAGGAAAGAAGAAGTACAAGGAAATGATCGAGGAAAAAGATCTTGGTAAGTTTCTTCTTCCTCCTAAAGAAATAGAGGACTCAGCAGTAGAGGTTAAACCTTCTAAGAAGGAAGTAGCAGACGCTAAGAAAGGTAGTAAAGTAAAAGAAAGTACTTATAGTGATGAAACAATAGAGGATAAACTTAGTGATATATTTCAACCACTATTAGACTCTAATAAACTCACTATTAAAGAGTGTAATAAACTTATTAAATCCATTGTTAAAATAGTCTCATAAGTAGAATAAAAAAGCCCTAGCTACTCTGAGAGTAGGATAGGGCTTTTTCTTTCACCAAACATCTATTTTTAAATTATCTGCATCCTTGAAATTTCCGCTTAACAAAACAATTAAGTCAATTAAGGTCCAAATCCCACAACCTCCTGCAGTTAGTAACATCAAAATTCCAGTTCCTGTCTTACCTACATAAAATCTATGAAGTCCCGCCAAACAAACAAATCCCAAAATACATAAAATAACAGAAATTAACAATCTTTTTTCACTTATTGTATCAACTGTTGCCCACTTCATAATTACTTCTCCTAATCTTCAAAAATTAATAAATCTATGCATTATCCATTAACTGTTCTCTATGTCTCTCTGATCTAACTACATTAGTTTGTGAAATTGCTCTAGCAATAGCCTCTCCTAAATCCTTTGGTGTACTACGTTTAGGAGGTAGGGTAGGGGGGTCTATAGTAGCCAATTCTTCTTCTGTACATTCTTTTAGTTCAGTATTTTCTGATAGAATACTTTCTGATAGAATACTTTCTTGGACAAAGATTTTAAGAAAGTTTGTAGCTGCCTCATTAGCAAGCAACTCTAGCGTAGGATAGGAAAATCTTAAATTCTTATTTGTCTTTTTCTTTTTATCAACTACATCCATAAAAGCCATTGCAATGTTAGCTTGATAAAAATCAAATACCTCTGGATCTTCTCTTAACTCTCTACATAATATATGTAAAGCTCTTAGTGTTATTTCGGATACTCCCACCTCCTTTCTATTAGGATTAATTTCATAAGCCCACTCTACCACTTGAGAGATACTGCAAAACCTTTCTAACTTCCCTGACCAAACATGAATTTTGATAAATGTTTCATTTTCATAAATACATGGAATGATAATGTTTTGTGAGGTCTTAGCTAACACAGATGACCCCGAACAAGGTTTACGTTTTGAAAATAAGTTCCACTTCACTCCCTCCTCCTTTTGTATTTTCTCATTAGATTAAATAGCTTTATGTTAGAACATATCTTATTCTTAAATTTTTTATAGAAAGAAGAATCTTCATTGAAAAAACTTTTATTATCTAACATAGTATTTAAGTAATGTATAGATGCCATATTAGCTGCACTCCAAAGCTCATTAATAGAAATCCTTATATTTTTATTTACCTTTTTTCTTTTATTAATCTCATTTATAAAGGACATAGCAATATCTTCTTGATACGAAAGATATAACTCTGGATTTTTATTTATTTCTTCTCTTATGATATTAACTGGCTTATTCCTATTAAACATGTCATCTCCTATACTATTTAATACCAAGTTCCAACGATTTTATTAAATTCTACCCACTTCCCTTTGTATTTTATATAGATTTTACTTGGGGGGTGTTCTAGATTAGGAAGGGTACTCCCTAACTTTAACCACTTCCCTTTTTTCTTTTCATATATTTCATTAATTCTTATTTTCTTACAATATTTAGGTTTTATTGTGAATAGATTTATCCAAAAATACCAGAACTTATTAATATATTTTTCTTGTTCTTTACCAACTGTATAGTGATGTATGTCTATAAGTAATGAGGGCTCTTCATCACTCTTAAAGATCAGTTTATTTAGAATTTGTTCACCCAGTTGTTTATAAACTCCACCAAACACTTCATCTAAAAAGGAGGAGGCATACCCAAACCCTCCATCTAAATCAATTAGAATTTTCTCAGAAGGAGCTAACTTTTTTAACTCAGGTATAAGAATACTCTCTCTAAATTCTTCTCCAGAAAAAGGCCCGTTCTTTCTTAATCGGCCACCAGGACTATTAGAAAATACTTCCGATATTTTTAAAGTTTTCATTATACCCCTTTTTTTAAGATTTTCTAATTTAGTTTAAAAATTATTCTCCAGAAGATTTAAACTTTTCAAAATGAAAAATCAAACACCCCTAATTCCATAATGACTAAATGTATATATTGCATAATCCCCGTGTTCCTCAGAGAACTTAACTATAACAGTTAAAGGACAAGGACTACTTTTATAGCCTATTGAATTTCTACTATAGCTACAGCTTTTTATTGATAAGGGTACTTTATGGTTTAACTCACAAGCTATTGCCTCCTCTTTAGATAAAAAAGGGGTACTACACTTTTCACAAATAAATCCTTCTATCATCGTTATTTCCTATTATTAGAATTTAAGTTTTATCCCAAAGGCTCTTCTGTCTTTCTTCTTTTAACTCCTCTACTATTGTATCTGTTGTTTTCTTCAACCACTCAGCTACTAAATGTCTATGACAAAATAATCCTGGTTTTTCCCAACAAAGTAGAATAGCGTTCTTACCTAGTGCTTTGATTGTATCCTCTGGATTAAGACAATTTAGTTGCTTATTATAAATAACAGTATATTCTTCTTTAGAGATACTTCCTTTCTTATACTGATAGACTATTTTCCAATTTGGAAATAAAGGTTTATAGAATTTTAATTTACTATACCCCTTCATAGTTGGAACACTGACAGATATAGAAACTAAATTCATATTGGGTTTTATTAATCTAGAAAAATAATAACTTGTATTCATATATTTATCCTATACCTATTAGCTAAATCTGCGCAGTGAATATCTCCATAATAATTACCAATGGCTATCCCACCACATGGAAACATCCAAACATGTGGTTTTACCATTGGTGCTTCTATTCTCCAGGGATCCCCTGAGTAATAAATAGATGGTGGTCTAAAGACAGATTTAAGTGGATCAGAAACATGTTTAGTAACATGTTGAGATAAACATTCAGAATCTGAAAGTATTTTCTCTATTTCTTTTAGAGAAGATACAGTCTTTGTTTTATAATCCCATTTTCCATCATCAAATTCCCAATTATTCTTAACTTCTTGTTCACATTTTCTACTTCTTAATATAATCTCTCTACCTAATGAAAAAAGAGAAATATACTTTCCATACATATTTACAGCTAAATGCTCCTTAGAGTCATCACTAAAAGGATACCATATTTCCGTGTAAGTATCTGAAGTAAAATGGGCTCTTTTTTCAATAATCTTTTTAATCAAATGCTCATATCCATTCTCACAAAGAAGAACTTTTAATTTTGTTTTTTCTTCTATAAATTTAATATTATATTCTCTTTCTTCCCCAACTAAGTCCATATTTTGTAATTTTTTCTTTATGCTACTTTCTATTTTCAAATCTTTTACTATACTTTTATTACACTTATCAATAGTTTTCCTAACTTGCTCAATATCAGAAAACATTATAATTTTAGTTGCTTCATCAACTACTGATCCTTTCTCTGGATAAATTTTTAATCCAGAATGAACTATTACCTCAAATTGATTCCAAGTATAAAATAAAGGCTTAGAATTATTAATTTGAGTTAACCAAAATCCTTCTTCATTAAAACCTTTAATATACCCAAAAGATTGACCATAAGTAAATCCTACAAAAACTTGATCTTTTACCTTAAAATGTTTTTTGAACTCTTTTAAGTCTATCATAGTAATTCCTTTCTTAAAGAAATTGCTACTATCTCCTAGAATTAAAGAGGGGCTAATTTCTATGAATTCTGCTTTAAATAATTCTGTTTATCTTTCATATCCCTTCTTTTTCTTAATATGATGGGGTTTCTTAATTTTCCTGATAGGAAAGTCTTCTAAAGGAATAGGATGTGGTTTATAAGTAAGAGTCACAGTACAGCCTAAATACTTATTACCCTTAGAGTCAATACCTTCAGTTGTAGAGATTGTTCTTTCAACTGACTTATCTTCTACTTTTCTAACAGTATCCTTATTCATTATCTATTTACTCAACTCCTTCTATTAGTTCCTCTTTATACTTTAACATCAAAGATTTAAGTAATGATATTTCTGTACTTTTAATCTCTTTTTGTTTCTCCTTGAACTTAGAAATAGTAATTGTATAATCCCACTGTATTACTTTTTCAGGAATTTTATTTTTTAAAATATTATCTTGCAAATTACTTATCCTAAAAAACTTTCCTTTACTAAAAATACAAGGTATTAACTCTTCTACTGTTTCAGCTATTACTATTGAGTACTCAGTTGGAACAGCTACGTCTATCTTATGCATTCTACCTCCTAATACCTACTCATATTGTTTTTCATATTCATGACAGCATTTTGAATTACTCCACCAAACAAACTTTCTATTAATTCAGGAGCACATTGTTTAATTATTTGTTTGACAGCTTCTCCTGGTGTATTCTTGCCATTGTACCACATTCCTTGATATTGAGGTTTATCTAACTCTTCCTTTAATTTAATCATGTATCTATCAGTTAATTCTTTTTTGACTAAGACAGGCAAATCAATTTCTAGAAATACCTTAACTTGAGAATCAATCAATCCCGTCCATGCTTTTTCAGGAATTAAATCAGCAAAGGTCTCTTTAATTCTGTTTGATACTTTTTCTTTTAAAGAATTCGTGTCCAATGTGACAACTTGTGTGTTTCCCATTAATTTCTCCTATCTATATTTTCTATTTTAGCCCCAAAGCCTAAGTGTGTGACTTCAGGAAGTTTACTCAATAAATCTCTTAATTGTTCAATGGTTAAATAATTACAAAAATTAAGAAACACATAATCTGGTTGATATATTTTAAGCATTTTACTATATTGCTCAAATGAAAATGAAGCAACTCTTCTAACTCGATTAGTTCTAGTAGTGTACTCAGTCTCTATCCCTAACTGTTCCCAAGTTGTTTCTATACTATCATTATGGAAAGGGCCAGAATTACCTTTCTCAACACCATTTTCTATTACATTACCTACTCTAATAGGCATTGTTCTAATTGCAACAATTACTTTACCAATATACTTAGGGTGTACCATTGCATCATTCATAGCAGAAGCCGGTGTAACATCCCTACTGGTACAATAGGGGTAGGATAACCCATGATTTAAAGATAAATCCATCCCCTGGGGGACTTCCATTAAAACAGTACAGCCTTTATCCATATAATATTCTAAATCCACGAATTTTATAAACTGTTTTAATTCTTTACACTCCCAGGCTAATGCTGCTTTTCTGTTAATTTTTCTAACTAAGGCACTACCAACTCCAGACATGGTAGAAGCTATAGTTTTTACACCATTATCCTTCATTTCATTTTCTATATCTTCATCAGTTATTATTGCAGCACGAGGATTAATATATAAATTATTAGGGTCAATGTCACTCTCGTCTATTTCCTTTAATAAGAGTTTAGGATTGATTATTGAACCTGCACACAAATAAATAGTTGATCGTTTATTTATTACCCCACTAATAGGTAAGTGTTTGGTAATATGCTTATTAACAGAGTATTCAGAGTGTAACTGCCAGTAAAAGGTGTGCCCTGCATTACTACTAGCATTACTAACAGCTATATCAATATGATTGGTAGAAGCAATATAATTAGCAAGTAGCCCTTTACCTTCACTTCCAAGTTGACCACCAAACATCATATTAAATTTACTAGCAGCAAGTTCCATTATTTAATACCTTTAAATGCCTTTTTCTATCATCAATTCTATTTATTAATTCAGTAGCTATTTCCTCATCAGTAGAATCTTTAAAGGGATTAGGATCACTAGACTTTCTAATTACTTCTATAGCAGTAGCAACCCAAACACTATCTTCTTCAAACGTTCTGAGCATTAGCTTTTTATCTGATAAGAAAGCAAAACCTGCTTCAATTCCACCATTTCTAGGTATTGGCAACTCTAATAAACTATCATATACTACCCTAATACAATCTCCATAATCTTTGTCAAATATTTCTTGATCTAATGGGATCATTGCTATCCTTTACTCTTTGTAAAAGTACACTACTGACTTAGGATCTATCTCTAATAATTTAGAGTTGTCTAAAATTACTTCACTTTCCATTCCAAAATACTGTTTATCAATGTTATGTTGAAAAACTTTTAAAATACCTCTAGAATTAAAAATGATATCTTTAGCGGAAGGTAAGTACTTGACTACTATACCATATTTCTTAGCTTCTGCAAAATCTCTGGCAGTATTAAGTGATATAGACCAACTAGAATAGGGTAGGGGTTTCAAACTAATTGATTTACCCTTCTCTAAAGAGTCATAACCTTTTTTACTTATTGTGATTCCTCTATATAAAGGGGAGTCTAAAACTTTAAATTCTTTAGGTATAGGCAGTAAACTAAGTTCTTCTAGTACACTATCTTTTCCAGAATTGAGCCATTTATAAAACAATATTAGAATTTTTACTTTATTAATATCTATGCCTGTTAAGTTCTTAGTAGAAAAGGTTATACCCACCTTCTTAGTTAATTTTTCTATCTCCTTTTTCATATCATCATTTTTAATAGTCATAGTTTCCTCAATCCTTGAAATAATTTTCATATTAATATATGAGTTTTTTAAATTACTTTTGCAAATAGATGAACTAATTATTTCCTATATGATTCATACAATATTCTCCAAAAGCCATAAGATCCTTTTCTCTAACTACTATGGAACTAGAGAAGTAATAACTCGATTCCCTATACTATTTTTTAAATTCCATATAACTTGATTTTCAATAGTTCTTAATTCTTCATTAGAGTGTTTTACGAGAGTATCCCACAGTTCAGGATGAGATGATAAATCTAAAGTAACAATCTTTGTGGCCTTTTCTTTATCCTTCTGACTTTCCCTTTTGGACTTAGTTAGTTCTTTAAGCGTTAATCCTTGGTTTTTAGCTTCATCATACTTTCCTCTTATTGAAGTTCCTCTAGATTGAATAGGATCCTCAAGAGATTTTCCATGTCTTTCTCTCCATTTTCTTCTACCATAACACTTCAAACAATATCCTGAAGATTTTGCTGGAGATAAACATCCTTCCGTTAAACATTTTTTAATATCTTCTTTTACCTCAACCTTTATTGGATACTCAACTTTTGTAAATTGTTCAGATTGTTTAGGTACTGTAAAGAGTTTTAGGTCAGAGATATTCCCTGATTCTATCACTTTAACATAGTTTAGTCTTTCAACACAATTAAGACAAATACTATTATTCTTATCCTCTAATTCCCCTACTCTCTCACAGGTAACACAAGGCGATTTTAAAGTCATATTTACCTCTTTCTATTCCAAAATAGATACAGTATTATAAAAGATATTCTCTAAATCTTCTGAATAGTTAAATCTCTTTTTATTAATTTTTATGCTTTGTCTAATATCTCCATTAGTATGTCTAAGAGTTGCTGCTTTCCAATCACAAAACATTTCTATTATATCAATCAAATTCATATCTTTTATACCATTTTCAAAATATTCGGGATGATGGCAATTATTTTTATGATGGTGACTAATCGCTACTTTCATCTTATCTAACATCTCAAAATATTCTGGAGAACCATAGGTACTTTGCTTCAGCAAGGGTGTAAATTTTTCAAACACTTCTACTTCTGGGGATTCTACTTTACTCATATCGTGTGTATCTGCCCTATCCTGTAAAGATATAATTACTTTATCTATTAGTTTTCGTACTTCTTCTATGTGAGCAAGTGTTTCTTTTATTTCAGACATGACTACTCCTTTTATTAGAATACTTAAATTGTAGATTAGATTGTTTCTTTCAACCAGTTCTTAGCTTCTTGATAGTACACTTTACTTAATTCTATTCCTATTCTTTTTCTATTTAACATCTTTGCTGCAACTAATGTTGTCCCGCTGCCCATAAAAGGATCAAGAACAGTATCCCCAACATAAGTCAATAATTTTATTAAACGTAGAGGCAACTCTAAAGGGTAAGCAGCAGGGTGTCTCTTATTACCTGTTCCACTAAATTCCCACATTGATGTAGCCCATTTTACAAATTCTTTTTTTGTAAGATCTGTTATTCCTTTTCTTTGAAGCTTTTTATCACCCTTATAGAAAATAAGAATATGTTCAAATGGTGTTGGAAAACTAGGACAAGATGGAGACATAAAACTACCCCAAGCAGCTCTATTACTAGTATGCTTTTTATCCCAAATAATATGACCATAACATTTATAATTCATTTTATTCATAGATTCAATTAAGTTACTAGTTGTAGGAACTTGTCCATTTTTTCCATCTCCTATATTAATACATACTCTTCCATCATCTGTTAGTAAGGGATAAATACTATTAAATACATCTGATAAAAAAGAAATATATTTAGAGTGACTTTTCTTATCTTTATAAATATCATATCCCTTAGTATTATATTTATTATTACCTAAATCCACATTATAAGGAGGGGAGGTAACAACAAGATTTATTGATCCTCTATCTATAAGAGGTAATTTACTCAAGCAGTCTCCTAATATTATCATTCTTTCCCTTTCTCTATTTCAACCTGATGAAATTTTTTAATCTTCTTTTTAAGAAATGGAATATGTGGAAATATGCTTCTATTCTTTATAAATCTTAAATCATTTTCATACATAGAGAAGTCAAAAACTATATCTGTATCTTCTATCTCTTTATTATTAATCATATTTTCCTTTAAAGATAATTTTGAAGAACCTCTAAATAGTTAGAATATAGGTCCCCTACCCTACTATCCCCCTCTCTTTCTCTTTTATTAATTTTTTCAAAACCTCTTTAACCTTAACATCTGAAAGAATTTTATTCTTGTGTTTTTGTATTTCTTTAATAATAATTTTTAATACCTTTTTATCCCCATTACTTGCAGACTTAAAATCATTAAGTATTTTATCTTGCAGAATCATTAAATATTCCCTGTTTAAGTTGATTAACTTTTCTAGCCTCTTTCAGGATTTGAACATAAGCAAATTGAAAATCTAGTTGTACGGATTTATAATTATAAATTAACTTTGATAGAAAAGAGTTATTATCACTACATTCTTTACAGATATAAATAATTTGTGAATTATTCGAGGGATTATTCATAGAGTTAACTTCTTCTTTAATCGAATCACAACAATAGCATCTATTTAACATCTCTCCCACCTATATTTTTAACGCAAAACTATGATAGAAGGGATTTTTTCTACCCATGTTTCCATAGAATACTATTTCATTCCATCTCTTCTTATCCCTAATCATTTGATGTATATTCCATTTCCAAAAACATAATATCATACACCAATAAGGAAAAAGTACTCCCATACAACAATCTATGGTAATAATCTTATCATACCTTAAAGAAGCCGTTACTATAACGGAATATACAAAAGCTAAATACTTCATTCGTAAGTTATAAAGAAACAATATCCTTAAACAACATACTATCAATAGAACGATGAAAGGAAGCATCAAAAATTCTTTATCCACTACTCACCCCCTATTCCATGATAAATACTTTGAATATAGTCTCCATCCACATAGATACTAACAGATATTGTCATATGAGTTATAGCATGAGCTAGATATAAAACAATAAAAGATGGAAAATTTCCAAAAAGTTTAACCTGCTTCTGGAATAGCTGTGAATTAAAATATGGTACCTCTGCTTTAGCAATATTTAATAACTCTTGATTAGTTTTGTTTAAAGGTATTTCTATTTCTATTCGGACAGTATCTTCTGTTTCTTCAATTAAAGTGAACACTAAGCTTCTCCTTTAGATATTATTATAGACTTATCCAAACCTGTTTTTAATTTATCTAACTTTCCTCCTAATCCCAAAGCAGTAAATCCCCAAGCAAAGAAATCCATAGCTTTTTCTAACAGTGGTGACTGTAAGCTGGGTATAAAGTAAGCCACAAGTGCTATACTCCCCAACAGTAGAAAAGCTATCCCTCCTATTATAGTTTTATATCCATCTAATTTATTTACAATAGAAAACATAACTATTCCTTTCCTACTACATCCTCTATTTCGGATGTTTCTATTAATTCATCTACTGGTTCCCCGTCATTCAATTCAAAATCAATAGTAGCATCAACTAAAGACCTAAAATCTCTATTTAACTGCTTAGGATCTTTATGTTCAGCAAATTCTCTCTGTAATTTCTTTAATTCTGCTATATACGCCTCTGTTATTTTCATAAATATATTCTCCTATGCAGTAATTTGTTTGCCCACAAAGGGTAATAACTTATTTACTATCCTTTCCTTTAATTCATCTTCAAAATCAAAATAAAGAGTTATAGATTCTATCATCTCTTTTAATATTTGAAAAATTTCTTGATTTAAAAAGGTTAAGGATACTGTTCCTGTAGAAGATACTTGATTAAGTATATTTCTTTGCTCTAACATTTTATTTAATAAAGTATTTACTTCTTTAAGAGCTTTATCTATCTCTTTATCATGTTGGTCTATTTCAAAATTTGTAGCTTCAATTTTTTCCATAAGATAGGAGTCCATTTTTTACTCCTTTATATTGTAGAGTGTGGATTCTCAGGATTTGTTGTTACCCATTCTTCTAAAGCCTTAGGAAATCTTAAACTTGGAATACACCCTCTTTTATTGGCTTTATCTCCAGACAATTCACATATCTCTGTAGTACCAAAAGGGCAATTAGAACAATTTCTTTTTTGAGTATTAGGCATAATTGACCTCCTTTCTTACAAAGTATGTTTAGTACAGTCACAACCACTCTCTCCGGAGTCGGCCTGAGTCTCTATACTTTCATACCCAGCCTCACCCACATCCATTGTAACTGCTTGTCCTCTATCTAATGTAACTGCTTGTCCTCTATTATTAGTTGTAGCCCCCTCTTTAGGTGGCATAACAAGTTCTGGTGTAGTTGCCATATCAAACATCAACCGGCTTTTAAATTCAGCTCTTTTACCCCTATTCCATTGAAGGACAGGTCTTATATACCCAACACAACGACTGTAGATTTCATTTTTTTGATGGCATAGTGTATCTTTATTATAACAATCCATACATTTAATAACCAAAATAGTATTATAGCCATACTGTTCTGGAGGTTCATAAATCGCTCCTCCACTTACATTAAGCAGAGCTTCTGACTTTTCAGGATCTAGAAGATCAATATTTACAGTTGTAGGATTTCCACAGTCAATACAGTTATCAGAGAACTCCAAATTTCCATACTCAAGCAACATTTTGATTTTATCAAGTTTCATTTTAGTTTCCTTACATAAAGGTTATAAGAGTCATGCAATTTCTACAAAAGATAGGATATTGTTGAGAAAAAGATAAAAATTCTCTATAATGAATATTACATGAAGCACAGGTCCAATCAAAAGCACAAATAGGAACTTCTACTAAAGGAATTTCTTTAACCACTTCCTCTGCACTAACAGTTGTTATTTTTTTTGGTAAATCCATAGTAGATCTCCTTTTTTAGTTTAGTCCTCCTTTAATTCCATAAGAGGTTGGCAATCTCCTCATCAGGTATTTCAGAATGATAGGGTGTCAATTCTTTAGCTTTTTCCAACATTTTAATCCGAAAGTACTCAGCGACTGAATCTCTTTTTCCTTCAATATGAATAAGTTCTTCTTCCTTCTTAGGTCTATCTGGAAATTTATATAATCTATCAATAGCCAAAAAACAATAGTTACCAGCAGATTTAATTTGATCAAAAGATTTGCAACTAACAATGGTTTTTGCACAGAAATCAATTAAGTTAGACAATCTCTCTGTATTAACATCAACTTCCGGTGGTTCTTCTGGATTATATGTTTCTATCTCCATAATAGTATCTCCTATATAAATAAGAATAGTAATCCAAATAGTAGTGTAACAGTTCCCAATAATGGGAGAACAGTTATTAATAACTTTTCCATTTTTACCCTATAGCATGGATAACATAATTAAGTTTATTCTCTAGTTCTCTTTCCTGATTTATAGGACTTACTCTACCGTGTTTTTTTATGTACTTAATATAAGTATCAGCAAGTTCTATAACTCTAACTTTAGCTTCATCCAACTCCCTTTGATTAATATCAGAAGCTAGTAAATTACTTGTATAATAATCTCTGACCATACACACACACTTACCATTAGGTCTAATATTAACTATCACTGTTAAAAAGTTATTATCTAGATCATCTGTTATAGTCATTCTCCATTCATTACTTAGATATCTCCATAAGGTCTCTTTCATAGTTTCTCCTAAGGTTACTGAAAAGGTGTTTCAGAAAAATCCACTATCTCTTTCATAGTATCCTCTCTCTAGATACTGAGGCTACTGAGGAAGGTGTTTCAGAAAAATCTACTTTTATTAAAGTGAAATCCATAATAATTAAATTAGCAGTAAAGATATTTAATAGATGATAAGCAATTACTTCAGACGTTGTTTGAATACCATCTAAAACGTAATATTTCATTTTATTTTCTTGTGCAATCTTTAACAAGACTACATCACTTCTAGCAACTATCATACTATGATCTAAATGGGTATCAATCCACTTTTTCATAAAACAAAAATCATTAAAGTCTTTAACCATCCCAAATTCATTTAGAAAGTCTGAATTAAGTGTAAATGTAACTTGACCAGTGTGTCCATGTAAATTACTACACTTATGTTCAGGATCTAATAAGTGCAGCCTATGAGAATAATCCAAACTAAATGTCTTAGATACCGAGAACAAATCACTCATTAAAGACCTCCAATATTTCTAAAGATGTTATTATATAGTGTGGGCATAGTACAACATTATCATTAGATACAAATGCTCGCAAATCGGCTGTTAAGTCATTAAACGAATAAATACTTTTAGTGACTTTTGGTTTCATATCTCCTTTATCCCCTTTTACTACTACTCTCTTATTTCTTGTTCCATAAAGAACTTTCACTATCTTGAATAACTTATTTTTGTCTATTGAATCATTTTTAATTAAATCTTGCCAGTGTTGAATCTGTTCAAAGGATACCATAATTCCTTCTTTTATAAAGTGTTTAAGTAAGAATATAACTCAAGATTAGTATTGAATAGAAAATCTTTTGGGAATAAACCTACTATAAGTGGATCTTCTTCCTCTGCATCCTTTGGTCTAACATAAAGAACTTTCTTTCTTCTAGCAAAAGAGTAGGATAGCTCACATAGTGTCCCATTGTCTCCATAAGGATAAAAAACAATAATAAGATCAGATAAATCAATATCTTCAAAATCTATTTTTGCTCTTGTTCTTAAATCATATTCTGGATCAAGTTGATGCCATCTAGAAATTACTTTCATAGGGTAACACATTTCTAAATAATTCTGAACAATATTAATTAAATTTCTATTCCAAGCTGCCCCTGCTAAGTACACTTTAAGAGTATCCATTATTTTTCCTTGAAATATCAAGTTTATCCATTATGTTCTTAACCCCGTCTATGATTACTTGTACAGCAGAGGGTTGAATGAACTCTTTTACCTTTCTAGGAAAAGCTTTAGGTAACTTACGAAAAAAAGCTACCTCCTTTTTTCCTTCCCCTTTAATGAAGGTAATTATTTTAAATCCTGTTTGCAATTGGTACTTATCAGGATATTTATATCTTTTTTCAACAAAAAGTCGTTTTTCCCCCATTCCTATAAATCTCCAATAACTTCTGGAGATATTATTTTTCCAATAAGTTTCATTAATAAAAGTGGGGGTTGTTACTTTTTCAAGATATTTTCTTATAGAATTATAACTTCCTTTCAAAACATAAGGTTTCTTATTTATAGGATAACAAAAAATGATTGAATAAGGATCCATACGCCTGTAACATCCTATCCTTTCCCAAGGAAACTCTTTCTCAACTTTAATATATTTCACTCTGTCTCCTTTCAGACCAAAATCTATATCCAAAAAAAGGGCATAGAGTGTAAATGCAATTGAGAAATATTAATCTGCATGTACTCTATGCCCTAAATTGTGCCATTATAAATTCTAAGTCGGCACGTAAAACTTACATAGGGTTAGGGATTTGGCCATTATCCCCAACCTAATTATGATAAAAATGGAAAAGGTATATCTACAATAGACTTAGTAGTTAAAGCAAATATCTCACCTAACTTAAATAGAATCCCCATAATCTCAGGATCTACTTTTGTGTCTGTATCGGTTATAAACCGTCCACCCTTAGACCAAACTATTCTATTTTTTATATCTAACTTATCCTTGGTAGAAGTGTTCATCATTAGTGTTTGAAGATACAATTTATATGAGAGATAACTGGATTCCCCTATTTTAAAAGTTATCATCACTTGTTTTAAAACTACAAAGGTTGAAACTCGTTTAAAAGGAAATGAAACTTTTATTCTGACTTCTTTAAAGAAAAGTTCATTCTCTTTATATATTTCCCAGAGTTTCAAAAACTTTGGGTAATCTGATTTTAACTCAGAAAATAAAGTATTACATTTCTCTGCACATGATCCAAAATCTACGGGACTTTCTTCCTCTTCATCAAACTCTAGTATCCCTAAGTTTGACAAGTCTTTCTCAGACATTTTTTATTCCTTATTTTAGGATGAATTAAACCTAACAAAAGTCATATCAGAATTAACAATACAGGTCTTACCCAATATGGATTGTTGCCTAGGTATTCCTTTTTGATTACATTGCCAGAAAGATTCACATTGACTTTTTCTTAATGATACCATATATTCCACCTTGTTTTCATCTTCAATATATTGAACTACTAACGCACAACACGCTTCCTCAACAGGGTCTTTAAGAACCTCCACAATTACACATTTTTTTAGTGGAGAGTAGGAAAGATTAATCCAATCCTTACTTCTGCCTATCTTATAAGGAGAATCTTTATTTTTACATATAACACCCCTGTATCTATTCTTCTCACAATTATGCTTAAATCTGTTAAGTTGTTTAGAGTTGTGTACTTCACAAAATGGGATAATTTTTATAGGTATTTTTATTGATAATCGAATTAAATTTCTCTTCCTCTCCAACAAAGGTTTATCTTCTACTATATCATAAATAAAAATATCTTTTACTTTATTTCCAGAATGAAGTTGATAAGTAGATATATTGAGTATTCCATCTAACTCAAAATCTCCTACATTCAAATAATTTTTCTCTACAAAAAGATTTGAAATATCTCTAAAAGACTCTGTATATCCCTTAAAAATATTGTTTTTTACAATTAGCTTAACTGGTATCCCAGGTACTTTTGGTTCTACAATAACCGGGAAAGTTATTTTAGATTTCAAGCAACACTTCATGAAACCAGTAGGTTTTATATGTACCCCTGGAAAAACACTCTCAATAACTATGGGTGTAATTCCAGGGAACATACTCTTACTTATAATCCTCTTATAAACCTTCCATTCTCTTTTATAACACTTTGCTTCAATTAATCTCCACTGCTCAAGTTTATTTTCGGGATTACTTAGTAATAACTTGAGTAATATCTTGAAGCGTTTATTAGGGTTACTTTTTTCAGCAAAAGAAGGTTCTTTACCTAAAGATCCATCAAGCCCTACTTTAAAATCTATAGAAAAAGTAAAGAAAAGGAGTTCTCGTAATAGTTTAGGGTATTTCCACTTTACTAACAACTCCACCTTTTGTTTGACAGATAATGTATTATTTAATTCAAACATTAAGTCTCTAAGATCATCTACTATATTTTTAGAGTTAGGCATAGAGTGTAACCTCGATTAAAGAGGGATTATAGAGTCACTTCTTTTATCTTTTTGTTGAGGGATCTTTCTTCTAACTTAACAATAGACTCTGAGAAACTCTCATAAACATAATTTCTCAAATTTTTGTCCTTAACCATCTTCTTGAGTATTTCCATAAAAGAATCTTTATTCCCTGTGGAAAGAGCTTCTGCAAATTGATCACTCATCATATCAATTAACTTTACTGGATCTCTTCCATATACTATACTCATTCGTTTGGCAGGACACTCCGGATCCTCAATACACTCATAAATATTCTCTTCCCAACTCATTAGGTAGGAGCAGACAGCACACTTCTTATAAAGAATCCTTATTTCTGATTGTTTCTTTTCTTTTACTTCTGTGACAGTTGATTCCTCCATAGCAATCTCCTCATGTTCTATATTAATTGGTTTTATAGAAGCTCTTGTCACCTTAAAGTCTGTGTCAAGATTAATTAAAGTAGGCTTCAACTCTTGTAATCTGTTCAACTCTGGAATAGTATCTTCTTGAGCAGTGACTTCTACATTCTTTGCAGGTGATTCTATTCCTTCTTTAAGATTCTTAATCTCTTCTATTTTTACCTTAGGAGTGTGTTTAACTATATCTTTCTTTAGAATGCGTTTAGGATGTTCTTCTGGGGTTTTTGATTTTTTAACCCCTTCTGTTACCTTCATAGCATTTTTCCTTTCTCCTAAATAAAAGGGGGTATTTTTTGTAAGAGATACCCCCTTGTTTAACTAGTTATACCCATTCCTCATCATCTTCATCATCTTCATCTTTCTTACTTTTCTTACCTTTCTTACCTTTCTTACCCTTTTTGGGTTTTTCTTCTTCCTCTTCTTCTTCCTCTTCTTCTTCCTCTTCTTCTTCCTCTTCTTCCTCTTCCTCTACTTTCTTACCTTTCTTACCTTTCTTACCTTTCTTACCCTTTTTGGGTTTTTCTTCTTCCTCTTCTTCCTCTTCTTCTTCCTCTTCTTCTTCCTCTTCTTCTTCCTCTTCTTCTTTTACTTTCTTACCTTTCTTTCCCTTTTTGGTTTTTTCTACCTTTTTGCTTTTCTTTCCCTTCTTGGATTCTTCTTCCTCAGCTTCTGTATCATCTGCAACTACATCAGCACAGGAAGCATCAACAAAAAACACGGATTCCTCAGTATTTGCGGAGATAAACCCATCCTCTGTAACCTTAATAACACCAGTAAATTCATCAAAAGCATAAGTTTCTGGCTTCTTAGTAACAACTACTTCTCCGGTCAACTCTTCCAAGGAAGATCCACTTTCTCCAAAAACAGAAAGAATCTGGTCTCTTGTAATAATTTTAACATCGTACTTGGATGACCTGGGACGTTTAACCCGCAAAATAAGAGCCGCAGCAGTAGCCTTTAAGACTTCACCTTTAACAACTACAGGAGCGGTTGCAATAAGAGCTACAGTACCATTAATAGTTTTTTTATCCTTTTTCATAATAAAACTCCTTTTTTTTAATTTAGATTTAGTTAATTTAAATAGAGAAAATGGTGTGAACTATTGGGTCACATAAAACCTCCTTTACTAGTTAAAGTTTCTAATTAAATGGTACCTGAGACGAGATTCGAACTCGTAAGGAGATTAACTCCGAGGGATTTTAAGTCCCTTGTGAAAACCAATTCCACCACCCAGGCATACTTAACTTAAGTACATTAATAAACGATAAATAATTAGATTTAATGCCTACTTCCTAACTTACTTTGTATTAAACGATAAAAATTTAGAATTAATGAACTCCCACTATTTCTGTAGTATCCTATTTACTCAAAATCGTGTTCAATCATTATAACATACTCCTGATATTTTGTCAAGGGTGTGTACTAATTTACCTCCTTTTGTTCATAGTACCCATTTGAACATAATTTGAGTACACGTTTGCTAGACATGCCGCTTGTTTAACTCTAACTTCCTGTTCTTTAGGAGTTAACTTTTCCCACTCCTCCTGCTTCTTCTTTTCCCTTTCCATCTCCATTTGATAATTATAATCTGCAATTGCTTGTGCTCTAGCTATAGCTAATTCTTTTCTTTCTTCAAAATTACCCCTAAATTTAGCTTGTCCCATTATATCTCCTTTTAACTTAATACTGATTTATCAATTAATACTTTTAGTCCTCATACCATTTCTCATAATCTTTTGGGTCTTGACAGCCATATGTAGTAGAAGAACTGTGAATATCTGTGTAAGGACATGAAGATTTAGCTAATCTTTCCTTTCTAAGTTTCTTAGCTTTTTCTTCTGGTGTTTCTATATCAGAAACAATAAACAAAAGACTAACAAAAATAACAATGCCCCAAAATCCCCCAACTGCAGAGCTTATACAGACACTTACTATTATAAATAGTAATACTTTCATAGTTAAATTCCTTACTTGCTATTTAAGGCTTTAGATGATTTATAGGGTATAACTCTGATCCCGGTGAACCATAATTATGGGCTACCACTTCTACCCCGTTACTTTCATCTGAAGAATAAAATCTAAAACTGTACCCTTTATCACTCATTAATTTTGAAAGAAACTTTGCTTGTTCCACACCTGTTATATCCTTCGGGAAATTATTAACAGTGAATCTCTCTAATTCAATAAATAAATAAGGTGCTTTAGTGCATTTAGGATCATAGCACTGAACTATTATAGTTTTTAATTTCTTAGGTTTTTCTTCCTCTTCTGCTTCACATCTATTACAACGTGGTCTAGATGCAGTATAAAGTCCACAGTACTCACAACAGTAATTTATTATTCCGGGATTGTTTTTTACAAAATTACACATGCAGTTGAACCCCATTTCTGGGTTTCCACAAGTACACTCCTGTATTTTAGAGTCAATTAAATTGAGATCAACAGACTTTAATCTTTTCTTTTTTACAGTAGGAGCATGTATTACTTCTGTAGGAGGTTTTGGTAATTCCATCCAATGAGTAGGTTTAAAACCTAAAGAATGACCACACCAATTACCTTTATTTTTATCAATTTCCCACCTACCTATAAAACAATTTGGAGGCTTATTACCTAATTCATAGTTAATTCCATCCCAAAGTAAAACCATTATTCCATCATTAGGAATTGTGTCAATTAATTTCCAAGTCATACTCCCTCCTATGCTTTATCAGGAAATTCTGTGTTTGGCTTGATTGTATTTTTAGATTTAAATCTGCCTCTTAGCTCCATAAATGAATGAGCTATAGTAGTTATCTTTTAAGTAATACCTATATGCCTGTGTTGTTTTAAAACAATCAAACATAAAACTATCCAACGTTGGAGCATTATCTTCGTAAAATTCCTCTTCAGCTGACTCTCGAAGAAGTGAATACACGTCACGAATATTATCCATGTGATCAGGCCCTTGTGTCACTATTTTCCGAAAAATCTTCCCCAATATCCATCTTTGAAAGTTTGTTATTTTCATTTTTAATGAACCTCGTTAATATATTTATTTGACATTGAAGAGCGAACATATGAAAATTGAGCTTGAATAATTCCCAATCAAGCTGACGAACTTTAGATTTCCTATTTCTCGTCATTCTATTATCTCCAGTATAGTAAAGTTGAATTTAAATTCTTTACAATGCCCAAACAAACATACTTGTTGATGATCTTGTTTGCAGTAGGCTGCATAATCAAGTAATGAGACATGAACACAGGAACCACAGCAATCTGGAACATCTTTTAGTAATGGTATCTTATACTCATTAGAGGTTTTCATATCATTATTCCTCCTTTTGGGATTACAGGATTAAAAGGATCAACTTTAACTTTTCCAGTACCATTACAATGTCCACACTTTACTCTTACCCTAATTTTTTTGTATGATACCCCTCCTAGTGATCCAAACCCCCTACACCAAAAACACATAGGGTCTGAAACCCTACCTACTCCCATACATTTCAGACAAGTTACTTTCCTACCATTTTTTAAAGTGAATACTCCATTATTACATTTTCGACAAGGAATATTTCTACAAAAAATACAGGGTTCCTTAGATTTAATTTTATTTTCATCCATTATTTTTTCTTCTACTACTCTTTCTTCAAACTTCTCTCCATTACCTTCACACGAAGAACATTGTTCATAAAGTTCAAACATATCTTCTTTTGCTTTATCCTGCTTTTTCATTTCATCACTTACTTGTTCAGCAGTAACACAGGTAGCTAAATTAATCAATGCATCGTAAGCTTCCTTTATTTTTTGGAATTTCTTACTTGCTTCCTCATTTCCATTATTGTGATCAGGATGGTATTGAAAAGCAAGAGTTCTAAAATTTGTTTTTATAGTTTGCTCAGAAAAAGGGAATGATTCAATCCCCAATAACTTCATATTGTTTTCGGTGTTTCTACCTATAGATATATGCATTCTGTCCTCTCATTTTTAAATGTTTGGTTTGAATTATTATTTAATAAAGTTAGTATATCATGTTTCTTAAAATTTGTCAAGTCAAAGAACTAAATAATTAATACTCATATTTTGTACTCGTTAGCATACATTCTTCGCTTAAAGAATTTTCTTCTAAATTAAATTTATCTGGACAAACTGATTCGCACTCCCCTACCCCTAAAAATTCCATTGACTTACAACCCGTTGAACATTCTGGAAAAGGCAAAGACTTATTCACTTGATTCCACAATTCATCCATTTGAATATTTAGTTGAACTGCTAAAATAGGAATTAACTCCTGGTTTTTTCTGATTTTTTCTTCAATTCTTCTCCTTATCTTTGATATATCCCCCTTATCCAATGTTAAAAACTTTTCTTTAATTACTATAAGGTAACACTCATCACAAATGTAACCCTTCTGTTTTGTATTCTTCCTAACTTTTAGGTACATCTCTCTGTCACACACATTGCAAATCATAATTACTCCTTTCATACGACATTAAATTGTTTGACAAGAATGGTTCTTTCATACCCAAACTTCTTATTAATTAGATCAATTTCATTCTCAAAAACTTGAGCAGCCGATAAATCATCCTTATCTTCAATAATGGATGAACCTTTAGTGACTACTTGTTGATATGTGTTATCTCTAGCTTCCCAATACATAAAATATGTTTTCATTTTATCTCCTTTTCAAGGCTGTCATAATCAGCTTGATATCTCATTGCAACATACTCCGGGAAAAACTCTTTTAATTCATCCAATTTATCACCTTCAAAGAAGGCCATAAATAAGTGATAAACAGAATCAGTAGCAAATTTTCCTCTTAAATCGTTGCTATTAATAGCAAAAAGTAGAGAAGCCTCTTTTGGAAAATCTCTGTCAAACATATTCCAACTCTTTAATGGTTTTTCAATACCTGGAATATAAACTGTACCGACTATTGAATAGTCAAACTTTTCCATCACATGAAATGATACTCCATAACATCTATCCAAGGTAAATGGTTCTACCTTAATAAATCTATCAATCACATATTTCCTACCTTTTAAATAGTTTGTTCCATCACCTATAAAAGAATTTTGAACTTGAGGATTAAATTCATAATAAGTTACTTGCTTCATTTTAGTCTCCAGTATAGGGATATTGTGCAACAGCGCAAACTCGATGATCAGTGACTTGTCATTAGTTAACTTCTCTAGACAAGTAGTTTTTATACTCTCGAATCTTTCTGCTGATATTATTGCAAGAATACTATCTGTTATCTCTTGAAGCTCACTCATACTTACTCCTTATAATTTGTGAAAGTCATTCTGGAAAAGTGAGTTCTAAATGTCTCTTTCAAAGAAGGTAACTCAAAGGGATTTCTGAGGTAGTGAAATACAAACAATGTTATTTCATTTGACAAATCCTCATCACTCCAATTAATACTTATCAGGTTATTAAACCATTGTTTAAACATAGTATCTCCTTATCTTGACTACTTCTTCTTTGTCTAAAGTAACTCCTCTTTCTTGCACCAGAGAAAGAAATACACTCTTTTCTCAACTTCTTATCTGGAATTCAAAAAGATAAAAAGAAAAACATACCAAAGTACACCACAGATAAAACCCAATATTGGTATTCCAAGTGTAATAATAAAAACCCACTTGAAAAAACTTTGAGCCGACTTTTTGTTATCTTCATGAGTTGCAATAATAGCATCTGCTGCCGACATTTTTTTCATGATATATCTCCTTTTAATTAAATCCGTTAATGAAATCAATCATTTCTTCTTTAGTACTTAAGTAACCGCCTATTAATAATGACATACCTAATTGTATAGCACAGTGATCCTTTGTTTCTTCATGCTTTCTCAAATCGGAGGAGAGTGATTGAAAAGCGTTAAGTACATCCCCCTTTCTGCATAACTCAAGTGCTCTTTCCTTACACCACTCCAGGTGTTCTTGTCTTGTCATATTATTTTCCTTTTTGAAGGTAAAGTATAATTCTCCTTTAGCAAAGAAAGAATAGCAGAAGCTTGAGTTTTACTCACATACTCTTCTTCAATAGTCTGATGCAATACTTTCTTAATTACAGACAAGTTAAACTTTGGATCAACTGGTGGTGGTTCTTCAACTTCACCCTCCTCTTCCCTAAGTGTTTTGTAACATGCGGCAATGAACCTTATGAAATCGCTGGAAGGAATTACATTGTGATCGGTAATATAATGAGAATATCCAGAAGGCCATGACCAGTGTTCCTTATCTAAAGAAAGACTTAATTTCTTGCTTCCTACACCTGTGTTACAAAAAACACAACTGAACTCCCCTTTCAAATAGGAGCTTTCTGCTTCTTTGCTAACGTACTTCAGTTGCTTTAGAAATTGTTTTTGACCAGTGAATTTTCCTACAATTGGATGATTTTCTCTGTTGAAAATCCCTTCTGTTCCCTGTTTGGTGGGTTCACAATCCTCATCATCTATTTCTTCTAAATCCTTTACAGCATCTTTTATGAAGAGTTGAAAAGCAACAGAAGGAATTGCTCTATGTTCTTCAATGTAGTGATAGTACATACCCGGCCAAACATATGTTTTATTGTTGTGAAATAGAGTGTATTGAAAATTTATTTCTTCCCTGTCACAGAGTTTACACTCTACCATTAAATCGAAGAATTTTACATGTGCTAATTCTTGAACTATTTTCAAATTGTATAAGAACTTCTTTTTCTTTGAGAAGTTACCTACATCAGGATTACCAAAACCTTCTTTAAATACTATTTCTTTTTTCATATCATTCTCCTATCTATAAGAAGTTCTTTCAGGTTTAACTTCTGTCTCCACTTTTACACCGACAGTTACTACCTTTGGCTCTTTTCCTTCTTTGTAATCTTCCTTGTCCAAGTAAATAGTACCGGCTATTCCTTCATCGTTGTCATCAATAACATACCGGAGTTTGTTTTTGGTAACTTTATCCAGTGTAGCAGAGGCCTTCATAACAGTTGTTTCGATCTTCGGTTTTGGCATTTTGTACTCCTTTATTACTTTTTAAAGTTTATCCTCCACAGCCTTTTTTACTTTACCATAAAATTTCTTATCTTCAAATACATCCACTGATTCTTTCATAGCGTTGAAGAAAATCTTCTCCTCAGTTAAAATAAAATGCTCGTTATGGTGCTGAACTTGTAAGTGGGCAAGTTCATGAGCAGCGGACATATATAAATCCAAAATAGCATTTTTGATACTTTTACAGTGCTTCTCCCTGACTGATAAGGGGTTAACTAAAATTAGTCCTTTGTAACACATTGCAGCACAACTCTTATCTAATATGAATCCAGTTCCTTTGTAAAAAATGTTATTAGCGTTTGCCACATTCTTAACAATTCTTTCCCACAACTTTCCAATTGCAACTACTTTCGCATCTAAAAGTTTTACACAAGTATTTGATTCCACTTTCTCAGTCACTATCGTAAAATCTTTTGGGAACAATTTTGAATAAACTAATCTAAACTTTTTTATTGATATAGCTTTAAACGGGACTATTGTAACTGTCTCTATATCATTCAAATCCTTAACAACTGAGAGCATTAAGTTTTGTTCAGTTAATCTGGACAAATATTCTGAATCCAGATCATAACTATCAAAATGTTTATGTAGAGATTTTTCAAAAAATGATAAAATGTTTGAGCCACTAATTGGTACTACAGAAAGGGAAGAAGCAATACCTACGGATTGTTCTATGGTGAGTTTAGAGATAAGTTTGTCAAACTCTGGCCGGTAGTTTGATGTAAAACCATCTCTATTAGAGGTAAGGGATTCATAGGAGGGAACTGTTATGTTAAATATGTAACCAAACTTTGCTTCCAGATAAATACTGAACATGAACAAACCCCGTGCTTGAACAATTACGTGCCTAGCATTTCCGGAGTTTCTATACAAAATACCAAAACTATTGTTTCCAATCTTTACGCCCTGATCAACCAAGTTTTCTTTTTTGATTAAACAGTCATTCCAGTACACTGCTAAATCAAAAGAAGAATACTCAACAAGGCTATTTACTTTCATGAAGATATCATTTACAAAATCACAAGCTATACTTGAAATTGTACCTGGGATAAAAGGATTTCCAGTTGTTAATTCAAACTGATTTCCTCCACCTATAACCATAATATCTTGAGAATGAATTTCCCAATTAGCCCATGAAAAATATAAAATTTCTTTCGCTTTCCCAAGTCCACCAACTGAACCAGCATTTTTAAGAGAACCTCCTAAAGTAAGTAACCGTTCTCGGATAACTTGTTCGGTCATTCCTGATCCATTATCTTTTACAGTGAGTTTAACGTTTTCACCATAAAACCGAATTTCTGTTGCACCCGCATCATATGAGTTCTGAACAAACTCACGCACAATTGCCATCTTCCAATCAGAATAATCTATAGTTGCCATTTTGAGAAAGTATGTTGAGGGTATTTTTACTGATTCCATAATTCATTCCTTTTCAGTGTCAAATGACTTTGAGTTGAAACACTATTTGTACCATCATTATATCATACTTCCTATGGTTTGTCAAGAACTATTTAAGCAAGTTTAACTTCTTATTTTACCAATTTATCAATCTTTTTCTTTACTGCACAAACCATGTTCAAAGTTGGATAATAAGTATCATGGCGGTCATTAAAAAAAGAGGATGTAACATCCTTATCATCCTTGAATACTAATAAATCTCCTCTTTTCAATAAAACTTTATTTAAAAGTGTTCCATCATCAATACTAATTGAAATATCAAAACCCTTGTATGGTATTTTAATTGAAACAATACTGCACCCCGGGGTAATAATTGCATATATTGGATTATCCATTGTTTCTCCTTCATCTCATTGCTTATTTAATTGATGCTCACAACCCTCACCAAACCAAGTAGCTATTTCTGGAGTACTCTTTCCATCATAAACTACGTAAGAGTTGTACTTTTTTTCTATTTCTTTAATCCCCTCTAAACAAGGATTAAAAGTATCTAAGAAATCTTTAACCTTATGCTCAATTCGATCTCCATACTTATTAATTATATTAGTACCCTCTGTTAATATTCGAGACCCTGATACTACAAACCATCCTCATAGGGTGTTTCATCACCTATATTAAAGCAACCCATATGAGGATTAACTTTCATTTGCATCCCATTAGTCCCCACTATATCATATATTCCCATATTATCCTCTCTTATCTTTTCTTTCTATTTTTATCAAGTCAGACTTTTCAATATTTCTTCTAATCTTGTTAATATAGAGATATGCTTCATAAGGTTCGTTTTCTCTATAACACTTATGAAGCATATTCTGTCTTATCTAAGATTATTTTTCCTTTATAAAATTCTTAACTCAAGTCAACACTCTCCCCACAGAGTTCGCAAAAACCATCTCTGTACTGATGGCCTGTATTGGGAAGAAAAAAGCAACTGTTCTTTGACCGAATAGGCTTGTTGATAGGTCCTTGTACTCCCCATTCTATAGGCATAATGTCACCTACTTCATAGCCAGGGCAATTGGGTTTTTCGACAAACACATAGTTCCCATTTTCCCACTTCACTTTTCCTCCACCCTGCGTTGCATAAACATAAAATTCATATTCCATAATGCCTCCTCTTTTAATCATTAAAAATGATAATAGTAAGGTCCTTTAACTCAGGCCGAAATTTTACAAACTCATTAATGGCTTTAAACTTCCAAGAAACAATCTCTGTTTCGTTTCTGACAGTTTCAGAAAGGTAAACTACAAATGATCCATAGTTACCGTCAATGATAAAACCTTCATCACATGCATCATCATATATCTGCCCAGGTTTGAAATTTCCTAAGTCCGATATTTCAGTAACAAGGGAATTTGTACTCCCTACGTAAGTAAACTTACTAATTGCAATATGATCCAATGTTTGTTGTATCATGGTCACCTCCCATTAATAAACTTTCATATCCATCTTTTGTCACTACAACCCAATGCAATTAAAACCTTTTTCGCTCCCTTAAACTCCTCCCACTGCTTGGGGGTAGTCTCACCATACTTTCTGCTGAAGTAGGCTTCCATTATTTCTTTTGCATATCTTTTCAAACGTGCTTTTTCGGTTTTACCATAGGACTTGTACATGACTTTAAGCATCTCAACATCAGCCAAAAACTCATCTTCACTCTTTTTAATATGTTCAGCCCTTTTTTCATGGAGTTCTTCCATTTCCAAAGCAGTAGTCATTGGTATCCCCTTTTAGAAAGTAAAAACAATACAAGCTAACCAGTATCCCAACAAGGTAAGCACACCAGCGCCTACACAAATTTTGGTTTGCGTTTTATGTTTCTCGAACCAAAGTTCATCTCTTTTTCTGAAGTTGAATTCAAGCATAGGTATCTCCTTAATAAGTGTGTTGCGCTTTTAGTAAGTTTAAACGAAAAAACCCCACCTTGATTTCTCAAAGCGGGGTTCCTTTGCATCAGCGATTACGATCTTCCTTTTGCCTTTGCATACGCTTTGGCTTTCTCACGATTCTCTGCCGGTGTTGATTCCTCAACCTTTTTGGCAGGTTTCTTCATCGGAATGACGTTCGATGGTTTTTCAACTTTAACTTTTTTGACATTTTTCTTCGGTTCCTCAACAACCTTGACCGACTTTTTTGGTGATTCTTTTTTGGCAGGTTTCTTTTCCGCCTTGAGGGGAAGTTCAACCTGAACCTTTTTGGCAGCTTTCACAGGCTTCTCTTCAAGGGGCTTTGTAAGCTTCCCCATCTTTTTCGCATCGACTTTGTTAATTTTCGCATCAACCTTTTTGGCAGGTTTGGCAACTTCCTTTACCAAAAACTTTTCCAGCTTCTCAGGGTCAATCATGTTTTTGAAAGGACGGTTGATACCCAGGCCGACTATTTTGGTATGCTTCACTGTATCCTTATCACCATCGTCAAACAAAATCCGAAATAAAGGTCTATCAGCATTAGCCTTAATTTTTGCCGAAATGGTTCCAAGAAAATAGGCAACCTCTTTTTTGGTTCCTAGGTTAACGATAACACGATCTGCCTTTTTGTAATTAACTTTAGTCATTGTTCTATCCTTTCTTTTGAATGATTAACTTACATATATTATATCATACTTCTATTTGTATGTCAAGAACTATTTAAGTAGCCTTAATAAACTCCCCCAAACAAGGTTGATAAAATACCTATATTTGAGGGAGCTCGTTAAATCTACTTACATCCACTCATCTTCTTCCTCTTTCTTTCCCTTCTTACCTTTCTTACCTTTTTTGGGTTTTTCTTCTTCCTCCTCCTCT
>Ga0268283_1000192_pt1 | contig 55823 bp, 48 predicted proteins | sample saktaG_13_FD_190140 | JGI IMG/M metagenome (GOLD analysis project Ga0268283, IMG submission 190140) | Saline water microbial communities from Sakinaw Lake, British Columbia, Canada - sak_2013_06_06_36m | ecosystem: Environmental > Aquatic > Non-marine Saline and Alkaline > Saline ...
GACGATACACGCCGCGAAGCTTTGGACGAATACCTCATGGTCCGCGATGCCTGGATGCAGCGACGCTCCTACCAGATCGAGAAAGACCTGCGCAGCTCAAATTAATATTGAGAGGTTTTTCAGGGTGTGTAATGGGACAATAAAAATTCAAAAAAAGTAAATATCCCCCGGCAGAGCCGGGGGCTTACCTATAGGTAATTAGTGCCTGAACGATAAGCTTATTATCTAATAATATCAGTAATAAGCAGCCACTCTATCATTTGATAGATTTCGAAAACTAAGAAATTATCAAGACAATTCTTCGACGGTCCCATATAACTTGCGCGCCGTTAAAAACTTATTATTGACAATATGACGTCATGTTTCATATTATGACGTCATATTATATACCACAAAACACCTGAAAAATGCTGATCAATGCTCAGGATTCCGGTTTTCGCTGAAATGACGTTTGGTAATGCAAAAACCACAAATTGATCCTGTTTTGAATATAATTCTGATGTTTTTTTCGAAACTTTAAAATTATACAAGGCTTACCGATGGAAACAAAAACGATTTCCCGGCGCGAACGGCAGAAAATTGCACAGCGCAACGAAATGCTCGCCGCCGCGCTGGAACTGTTTTCAGAAAAAGGATACCACAACGTATCCATGCACGAAATCGCCGCAAAAGCCGAATTTGCCATTGGAACGCTGTATAAATTCTTCAGCAACAAGGAGGATCTTTACAAAGCCCTGATTCTGGAACTGTCTGACCGGTTTCACGCATCGCTCTCGAAAGCCATCGAATCCCCAGGCAATGAAATCGAAAAATTGCGCCGATATGTCCAGGCAAAAGGAGAGGTGTTTCGGGATAAAGCCACCACCATTCGTCTCTATTTTGCCGAAACACGCGGGGCCAGTTTCAACATCATGGCCGGACTGGACCAGGATATACGCGATCGCCGGGAACGCTTTCTAGAGCACATTGCGGCAATCTTTGAATCCGGAATTCGCTCCGGGCGGTTTCATCCAATCGCCGAACCCTACATTCTGGCCGTCACTCTCGACAGCCTGTGTAATGCATTTCTGTTTCTCTGGCTCGAAAATCCCGAAAAACATTCGTATCCGGAAGATCCGGACGCAATTTTAAACATTCTTTATAAAGGGTTGAGTGAACCCTGATCGTTTGAGAAAACAATAGACTCAATGGCTTTTGACTGTAACCAAGTGGAGGAATTGTCGATGCGTTTCCGTAACATCGTTTGTAACCCACCAGCAGGATGGGGGATTCTGTTTTTATTACTGGTCTGTTTTGGACTGACCGGTTGTGACCGCAAACCGGTTCAAACACTTGCCTCTACACCGGAAGTGTCCGTGATATCGGTAACGACCCAGAAAATAACGCTTACCACGCAATTGCCCGGTCGCACCTCCGCTTACCGCATTGCAGAAATCCGCCCCCAGGTCAATGGCCTCATTATGAAACGTCTATTTACGGAAGGCGGGGACGTCAAGGCCAATCAAGTACTCTATCAAATCGATCCGGCTCCATTTCAATCGGCTTTGGACAACGCAAAGGCAGCTCTTGGCAGGTCCGAATCCAATGTGCCCGCCATTCGGTTGCGGGTGGAGCGCTTTCATGACCTTTTGGTCGACAATGCTGTCAGCCAGCAGGATTACGATGATGCGTTCGCATCCCTGAAACAGGCCGAGGCCGATGTGGCTTACTGGAAGGCGACCGTGGCCACGGCCCAAATCAATCTGGGATACACGGCGGTCAAGGCGCCGATTTCCGGGCGCATCGGTATATCCAATGTCACGGACGGCGCCATCGTGATAGCCTATCAGCCCGCGGCTCTGGCCACCATCCAGCAACTGGACCCCATTTACGTGGATGTACCCCAATCCACCACCGATCTGTTGGGCTTGAAGCGCCGCCTGAAGGACGGCCGTCTCAAGAAGAACGGAGCAGGCCTGGATAAGGTCAAGCTCATCCAGGAAGACGGCACCCCCTATTCCCTGGAAGGCACCTTGCAATTTAGCGATGTCACCGTGGACCCGACCACCGGATCCGTTATTCTGCGGGTTGTTTTCCCCAACCCGGAAAACATTCTTCTGCCGGGCATGTTCGTCCAGACAGTGATCAAGGAAGGCATCAATGAACAGGCGATTCTTGTTCCGCAACAGGGGGTTTCCCGCGATTCCAAAGGCAATCCCTTTGCGCTGATCGTGGATGCTGAAAATAAGGCGGCTTTCCGCCCGCTCACCCTTGACCGGGCCATCGGCGACAAATGGCTGGTATCGGCCGGCCTGACTCCCGGGGATCCGGTGATCGTCGAAGGACTGATGATGTTGCGGCCCGGCACGATGGTGAAAGTTGCCCCCTTTAAAGAGCCGCAAGCCGACCCTAAACCCTCGGCCGGCCCGGACGCCCCGTCTCAAAAGCGAAGTAAAGGAGGCGTCTGATGCTCTCGAAATTTTTTCTTGCCCGCCCGGTTTTTGCCTGGGTAATTGCGATCATCATCATGACGGCCGGTGGGCTGGCCATCTACAAAATGCCCATTGCTCAGTATCCCCCCATCGCCCCGCCGGCCATCGCCATCGATGCCTTTTTCCCCGGGGCCTCGGCGGAGACGGTGGAAAACACCGTGACCCAGATCATCGAGCAGAAGATGACCGGTCTGGACGATATGCTCTATCTGTCCGGCACCAGTTCTTCGTCCGGCGCAGCCCGCGTCGAGATGACCTTCGCCCCGGGGACGGACCCGGATATCGCCTGGTCCAAGGTGCAGAACAAGCTGCAGCTCGCCATGGCCAGCCTTCCCGATGTGGTGCAGCGCTCCGGCGTCAAAGTCAGCAAATCCACCCGAAACTACCTGATTATCGTCGGGTTGATTTCGGAAGACGGCAGCATGAGCGGCGACGACCTGCGGGACTACGCCCAGTCGAATCTGGAAAAGATCCTGTCCCGGGTACGAGGGGTCGGCGAAGTGGAGAATTTCGGCACCCAATATGGCATGCGGGTCTGGGTCAACCCCGACAAGCTGACCAGCTACCACCTGACCATGGATGATGTGATTCTGGCACTCAAAGCCTACAACGTCGAGGTCTCCGCCGGTCAGTTCGGCGGGGCGCCGGCCGTGGAAGGCCAGCGACTGAACACCGCCATCATTATTCAGCATCTGCTCCAGACCCCGGAGGAATTCGCCGCCATCCCCATCCGTACCAATCCGGACGGTTCGGTGATTCGGATTAAGGACATCGGACGGACGGAACTGGGGACCGAGCGCTCTGATATCGATGCCTCCTACAACGGAAAACCCTCCGCGGCCATGGCCATCCGTCAGGCTGCCGGCGCGAATGCCCTGGAAACGGCCAATAACGTCAAACAAAAACTGGAGGAGATGAGCCGCTATTTCCCACCCGGCATGAAGGTGATTTATCCCTACGACACCACCCCATTCACCAAAGTGGCCATCGAGGAAGTGGCCAAGACCCTTTTTGAAGCGATTCTTTTGGTATTCGTGATCATGTACCTTTTTATGGGCAATATCCGCGCCACCCTGATTCCCACCATCGCCGTTCCGGTGGTGCTGCTCGGGACCTTTGCCGTTCTGGGTTTCTTCGGTTTTTCCATCAACATGCTGACCATGTTCGCCATGGTGCTGGCCATCGGGCTCCTGGTGGATGACGCCATCGTGGTGGTGGAGAACGTGGAGCGGATCATGTCCGAGGAGGGGCTTTCGCCCCGGGAGGCCACGGCCAAGTCCATGGGAGAGATCACCAGCGCCCTGATCGGCATCGGCCTGGTGCTCTCGGCGGTCTTCGGTCCCATGGCCTTCTTTCAGGGCTCCACCGGAGTTCTCTACCGCCAGTTTTCCGTGACCATCATCGCTTCCATGCTCCTTTCGGTACTCGTGGCCTTGATTCTGACCCCGGTCCTCTGTGCGTCATTCCTGAAGCCCATAACAGCCGGACATGAACCGGCGGATAAAACGGTATTTTTCCTGCGCCCCTTTTTTAGATGGTTTGATCGGACTTTTGCCCGAACCCGAGGCATCTATGTGGGGATCGTCGGTCGATCCTTTTCAAGAACAGCGCGATACGTGGTGATGTATCTTTTGATTGTGACGGCGGCGGGATTCCTCTTTCATCGGATGCCCACCTCCTATATCCCGGATGAAGACCAGGGCATCCTGCTGGTCCAGGCCATGCTGCCGTCGGGTTCCACCCTGGAGCAGACTCAAAAAGTCATAAACAAGGCAAGAGACTATTTTCTGGAGCATGAGAAAGACGGGGTAGATTCCGTCATGTCGATTGCCGGGGTCAGTTTCGGCGGCCAGGGACAGAATATGGCCCTGGGATTTGTCAAACTTAAAGACTGGAAGCTGCGCCAGCGGCCGGACCTGAAGGTCAAGGCCATCGCCGGCAGGGCCATGAGGGCGTTTTCACAGATAAAAGGCGCCATGGTTTTCGCCTTCCCGCCGCCCCCGGTCATTGAACTGGGGCAGGCCATCGGGTTTGATTTTCAGTTGCTGGACCGTGGCGGCCTGGGCCACGAAAAACTCATGGCGGCCCGCAACCAGCTTCTCGGCATGGCCATGAAGGATCCACGACTGGTCAGGGTCCGCCCCAACGGCATGGAAGATGTGCCCGAATACCACATCGACGTGGATTGGGAGAAGGCCGGCGCCCTGGGGATTTCCATCGGTTCCATTCACAACACCATTTCGGCGGCCTTCGGCAGCGCCTATGTCAACGACTTTATCCAGGCCGGTCGGGTCAAAAAAGTCTTTGCACAGGCGGATGCCCCCTATCGCATGCTGCCGAAAGATCTGGAAAAACTCTATGTGCGCAACAGCGTGGGCAAGATGGTCCCCTTTTCTTCCTTTGCCGCCTGCCGTTGGGCTCAGGGTTCTCCCAAGCTGGAACGCTACAACGCCTTTCCGTCCATCAACATCTGGGGCGAACCGACGCCGGGTCACAGTACCGGCGAGGCCATGGCCGCCATGGAAGAGATCGCGGCAAAGCTGCCCCAGGGGATCGGCTTTGACTGGACCGGACTGTCTTATCAGCAACGGATGGCAACGACTCAGGGGCCTATTCTGTATGCCTTTTCCATTTTCGTCATCTTCCTTTGCGTGGCCGCCCTGTATGAAAGCTGGACCATCCCCTTTGTCAATCTGATGATGCTGCCGCTGGGGGTATTGGGCGCGATCCTGGCCACTTCATTGCGGGGACTGCCCAACGATGTCTACTTTCAGATCGGATTCCTCACCACCCTTGGCCTTTCGACAAAAAACGCCATCCTGATCATTCAGTTTATCAAAGAACGGCTGAGACATGGCGACAGCCTTATCGATGCAACCCTTGGCGCCGTAAAAATACGATTCCGACCCGTCATCATGACCTCCCTGGCTTTCTTTTTCGGGGTCCTGCCGCTGGCCATCGCCACCGGCGCCGGCGCCGGCGCCATGAACGCCATCGGTACCGCCGTTTGTGGGGGGATGCTCTCCGCCACATTCATCGATCTCATCTTTATCCCACTGTTCTTTGTCCTGGTATCCAAGATATTCAAGAAGAAACAAAAAGGGCAGCCCTCTGAAACCGCTCTTGTCTCCACCACCCCCCAGGAGGTGAGGTAACATGAGAAATCTAATCGTACTTTCATTTGCAGCGCTGATTTTCATGGGTGGCTGTTCCCTGGCCCCCAACTACACGCAGCCCTCGGCGCCGATTCCGGCAGAATGGCCGCAAGGCCCGGCCTACAAAGATTCGCAGACAACAGCCGAAGCACAGACCGCATGCAAACTGAGCCGGCAGGCGTTTTTTACCGATCCCAAACTGCAACGGATTATCGAGATGGCTCTGAACAATAACCGGGATCTGCGGCTTGCCCTTTTGAACGTGGAAAAAGCAGCCGCACTCTATGGCATTCAGAAAGCCGAGCTCTTCCCATCGTTCAATGCGTCAGGCGTCATGAGCAGCCAACGGATTCCCGCCGACCTGTCGTCGTCCGGAGTAGCCACAACCCAGGATCAATACAGCGTCAATCTCGGCGTCGCTTCCTGGGAGATCGACTTTTTCGGCCGCATCCGCAGCCTGAAAGACAGCGCCCTGGAAAACTACCTGGCAACAGATGAAGCCAGACGCAGCGCACAGATTCTGTTGATCGCGGCAACTGCCGGCGCGTACCTGAATCTGGCGGCAGACCATGAAAATCTGAATCTGGCCACGACCACCTTGCAGACCCAGCAAGACGTTTACCGGATCATCAACCGCCGGTATCAGGTCGGGCTTGCCAACGAAGTGGATGTGAAACGCTCGCAAACCCAGGTGGATACGGCCAGGGGTGACATCGCCCGGTTTACCCAGCAGATCGCCCTGGATGAAAACGCGCTGAACCTGCTTCTGGGATCTCCTGCACCGGCTGACGTGCTATCGGCGAATCTGTCTGATATTCTCGAGCCGCAGGCGGTTTCTTCCGAAATCTCATCCGAAATTCTGCTGAACCGGCCCGATATCCTGGCGGCGGAACACCGGCTCAAGGGTGCCAATGCCAACATCGGAGCTGCCCGCGCTGCACTTTTTCCCCGTATTTCCCTGACTACGACCGCTGGAACCGCCAGCAGCAACCTGGGCGGACTTTTCGGATCCGGCTCCGGAGCATGGAGCTTTGCGCCCCAGATTGTCACGCCCATATTCGATGCCAGGCTTTGGTCTGCCTATGATGCCGCCAACATCGAAAGAAAAATTGCACTGACCCAGTATGAAAAAGCCATTCAGACGGCTTTCAAAGAAGTTGCCGATGCACTGGCCGTTAATGGGACCGTGGATGAGCAGCTTTCGGCCCAGCAGTCTCTGGTGAATGCTGTTGAAATTATTTACAGCCGATCAGAGATGCGATACCAAAAAGGCATCGACAGTTACCTGAGCGTCCTCGATGCCCAGCGTACCCTGAATTCCGCAAGGCAGGGACTTATCTCGCTCCGCCTGGCAAGGCTTGCCAATCAGGTGCGACTTTACGCTGTATTGGGCGGAGGCGGTGAATAGTTCCAGCAGGATGCGCTCTGTTCATTCCAGTTTAAAAGGGCCGGGATGACGGGTGCATGGACAGCGGTTTTGCCGATACAATTGCGGAGGAGGAAGTATGACAATGCAAAATAAAATGCTGATATTGGTTGATGGTTCCGAACGAACCTTGCAAACGGTTAACTATGTAAAGGATTTTATGCCCGTCGACGAAAATACGCGGATTGTACTGTTTCATGTCTACAGTGGCATACGGGAAGAATATCGGGAATTGGAGCTGGAACCCACTTGCATAACCGTCGCTGATCAATTGAAAAACCGGGAAACGCAGGAGAAAGGAAATATCCGGGCGTGCCTGGAGCAGGCGAAAAACATTTTGATCTCAGGCGGATTTTCGAAACAGTCCGTTGAAATCAAATTTCATCGCTTGGAAAAAGGGGTCGCCCGGGACATCATAGATGAAGCAAGAAAGGGTTACACCGCAGTCGTCCTGAGAAGGCGGGGAATGGGTGCGCTGAAAAATATCATACTGGGCAGCGTTGCCGTCAAGCTGTTACAAGCGTTAACATTCATCCCGATTCTAATCGTGGGGCAGGCTCCTGCCGTCAAGAAAATCTTATTGGCCGTGGATGCTTCACCGGCTTCGATGAAAGCGGTTGAATTTGTCGCCTCATTGTTAGGCGGCCATGGATATGAGGTCTGTATATTTCATGCAATTCCAGGCTTGGGGGCTATCCATTTCGATCTTTCTGAAGTTTGCAGACCAGAGCTTCCTGAAGTGGATATGTCTGATACCTGCCTTGAAGTTTTTAAAATAAAAGTGGCGCGACTTTTTAAGGATGTAAAAGACAGGCTGACGACATCCGGCTTTGAATCTGAAAATATATCTGAAAAAATAATTTCCGGTGTACGCAGCCGATCCGATGCCATTGTCAAAGAAGCAGAAGACGGCGGCTTCGGCACGATTGTTGTCGGGCGAAGGGGCCTTTCAAAAGTGGAGGCGTTTTTCATGGGCCGGGTCGGTCATCAGGTTGTTTATGGCGGAAAAAAATTTACAGTTTGGGTCGTCTGATGACCTGTTGCGGGAAAACATTCTACGCTATCCCCTCCTGAAACGCCTTCTGAAGCTTTCGGGTGATGGGACCGGGCATTCCCGATCCGATGTTTTCACCGTTTATGGCGATGACGGGTGTGACTTCAACGGTTGTGCCGACGATCATCAACTCATCCGCATTCATAATGTCCGATTCGTAAAGAGGGGCTTCCGAAAAGGGAATGGATAACTCCCCGCAAAGACCCAATACGAACTCACGGGTAATACCCGCAAGCATATAATTGGTTCTGGGAGGCGTGATCACCTTACCATCGAAAACAGCTATCACATTGCTATGCGTTCCTTCCAACACCGCTCCGTCCCGAACTAACAGGCCCTCTGTTGCATGGCTGTTTCGGGCGCGCTGATAGGCCAGGGTGTTTGCCAGCAAACCGACGGTTTTGATATCACACCGGGCCCAGCGTTGATCCGGAACCAGGATTACCCGAGTGCCGTTTTCGGATTCCTGCAGATGCGGCTGAAACGATTTGGCAGTGGCATACACCGTCAAAGGGGTTTCGATGGGTGGAAAGGCATGACTTCTTGGGGCAACCCCTCGGGTCACCTGCATGTAGATGACGGCATCGCCCTGGGTCAACCGGTTATCCTGAATCAGCCTCACACACACCGTCTCCAGGTAGCTGAAATCGGTCTGGTTGAATTGCAGCGCACTTGCACTCCGACTTAATCGGTCAAAGTGGGCTTTTGCCCGAAACAGTTTTCCGCCATAACTTCGAATGACCTCATAAATTCCGTCGGCGAAAAGAAATCCCCGATCCTCCGGTGAAATAACGATATTTTCTTGCGGCAGATACTGACCATTCAGGTAACCGATCATTGCGTCTCCAGATTTGTGTTTATGTTTAGCAGGCTTTGGCCTGGATATTGAATTGCCGGAATTTTTGGCAAAGGGTTGAGGTCCACCTGTAGATCATTTCATAGTCCTTCAATTAGCTTATAATACTCCGTGATGGTTCGAATGGATTCCATCGCGGTCTGGAACAAGACCCAACTGAGAACAAGGATTCCCATGGTAAGTCCGATCTTCCATGCGCGCGTTGTTTTTGGACGCCACCAAATCAGGGGCAGCGCCAGAGGTCCCACGGAACAGACTGCGACGACAATAAAGGATTTTCGGAAATACCATTGAATCTTTTCTTCAGCAAAGCGTGGGGAAGCGGAGGCATCCAGGAACTCACCACAGTGTTTACACTTTATGGCGGTGTCTTGAATATCTTCAGCACAGAAGGGACACTTTTTCATTTAAACTCCGACGTTCGATCCCGTCACATCCGAAATGCCTTGTAATCTGCCGATAGCAAGATGATCATTGGGCCAGCGAAGGTTGCAGGGCCAGTGCCAAGGCTTCCGCACTGCAATCGCGCATGGGTTTCAGGCCACGATTGCGGACGCCGGCAAGCTCGGCCCTGGCAGCCTCCAGATCAGCGCGAAACGCGGGATCGGCGTTCAGTCGAGCAACGGTGCCGGCGGCGATTATACGGCCCTGAACAACATCACTGTGCCAATGCACGTTACAGGCATTGCGGCTTTCTCCAAAGGACAGGCCCCGCGCGAGAATCGCATCGGTCCGCTCCGGCGAAATCTCGCAAAGGATAAGCGCCCAACCCCAACCGGCCGCGGTGTGCCCGGACGGATAAGAACCATTTTTCTCCAGCGCTGCCTTGTCATTCGGGGTACACATGGGCTCCTTGTTCACCATGAACGGACGCATGCGATTGTAATGATTCTTGGCGGTGGCGGTAGAACGGCCCAGGTCTGTCAAGGTTCGGCGCAGCAACATATACAAATGCGGCGTATCCGCTTCGCTGATCGGCGCGCTCAACGCGCATGAAAATGCGCCGGCCGCATGCGGAAAAGTCAAATCGGCATCGGAAATAGCAAGCGACCAACGCGGCGTATCCCGTAAAGCAAAACTTCTCCGGCTGATCTCCTCGTCGAGCGCCAAGGCGGCCGATCCTGCGGCGGGAGGCGGCGGAACCAGGGCAAGGCTGCTCGGGATCTCATCAGGCGGCAGATAGCCCGCAAGAATATTCGCGCGGACCTCGGGCACGGCAGCAGGCTGGCTCCGGCCATTGTGGCAGGCACAACCTGCCATGAGCGCTACACTCACCAGTACCAACAAAAGCCTGCGCCACCCACCTTTTTTCGTAAAATTCGCCATCATATCATCTCCTTTCGATTCATTATCACCTCGGATTGTGATGTTGCTTCCAGACAACACGTCACGGACAAATAAGCCCAAACCCTATTTCTTCAACACCGGATAATCGGTATAGCCCTTGGGTCCGGGCGTGTAGAACGTATCCATATCTGGAGCGTTCACGGCCGCGTCGGCTGTCCATCGATCCACCAGGTCGGGATTGGCAAGAAAAGGTCGCCCCACGGCAACGAGATCGCATTTGTCCGCGGCCAGGTCGCTTTCGGCACGCTCGGCATCGTAACCGCCGGAGAGAATCAACGACCGCTTGAATAACTTGCGAAATGTCGCTTTCATGGCGTCCGGCACCGGCGGCGCGCCCATGGGCGAGTGATCCACGAGGTGGATATAAAGCAGCCCGCGGGCGTTGAGCTGCTCTGCCAGGTAGGTGTAATCCGCCTCCATTGCGGCGTACAACGGCATATCGTTGAACACACCAAATGGCGAAAGCCGGATGCCGACCTTGTCCTTGCCGATGGCACCCATTACCGCCTCAGCCACTTCCAGCACAAAACGTGCGCGGTTCTCGATCGAGCCGCCATATGCATCGGTGCGCTGATTCGTGTTCGGACGGATGAATTGTTCAAGCAGATAGCCATTCGCGCTGTGCAGCTCGATGCCGTCAAACCCCGCTGCCACAGCATTCTTCGCGGCCTGAACAAACTCCGCAATGGTGGTCTTAATGTCCGCCTCGGTCATCGCCTTCGGCACGGGATGCGGCTTTAAGCCCTCGGCATCCGTGTACATTTCGCCGGCTGCCGCCACGGCCGAAGGCGCCAGCACGCATGCCCCAGCGGGCAGATTCAGGGAATGGACGATGCGTCCGCAGTGCATGATCTGAATGAACATTCTTGCGCCTCTGGCATGCACCGCATCAGTAATGGCTTTCCACCCCTTGATCTGGGCCGGGGAGAATATTCCCGGTATGCGCGGATAACCCAACCCGTTCGGCGAGGGCGATGTGCCCTCGGTAATAATGAGCCCCGCCGTGGCACGCTGCGCGTAATACTCTACCATGAGCGCGTTGGGAATATTGTCGGTTGCGCGGCTGCGCGTCATCGGCGCCATGACCAGATGATTCTGTAATGTCAGAAGGCCGAGAACGGTTTTTGAGAATAAAATTGACATGACCGAGTCCTCCCATATGGAATTCCGAGATTTCATGCATGATGTCGTCACACATCAGCGTCCCGTATGCAAATAGATACTCCATTTCTGCTCTTTCATCGAATTGGGTTGTGAATCCTGTCAGATATCATTACTGACATAAATACTAAGCAAAGGCAAGGGCGGAACCGCAAAGCGATCATTTCCCCAGGGCAATCATTTCATTTAAAATAGTTGCCGTCATTTCCGCGGCTTTTACCGGCGCAAGGGATGTATCGGAAACACCGGAAATGACCCGGGCGATATCATGGTCCACTTTTTTGTCCGTCCACGCCCGGACCTTGGGTGCGGCCATGTAAACGGAATAATTGCGATGGATGGTGCCGGGACGTTCTCCGATGATGTGAAGTATTGCTTTGGTGGAGTTGGGATCGGCTTTTTCAAACAAGATGTTTCCGATCCGGTATCCGGCACGGACTCTGCCGTGAATCACAATAATATTCTTTTCGCTGATCACCAGTCCCGCTTCAAGCAGATACTTGTGCAACGCGGCAAGATAAGGCATCAGATGACCCGGATCCATGATCGCATTGGCATCCAGTCCATCCGATATAACGATTTGAACATCCGGTGTATGCTTTCCCCAGTTGTCGCGAAGCTTTTCCAAAGCGGCGATGGACTCAATATTCAGTTGCTCTCCGGTAACCGGATGAGCGATGTAGTCATTGCGATCCCGGGACACTGTTTTTACCTGCACGACATGAGGGATGGAAGCCACAAATTCCGGAGTAAATTCCGATCGGATGCAGATTTTGGCATCTGCATAAAGCGCTTCCACCTCTTTCTTCAACTTCGGATTCAAGTCTGAAACCCGATCCCCGTGCCCCATCGCCAGCGGCACGCCACGGGCGTGTATCTCCCGGATTTTCTGTTTTCCTTCGGAATCGATTTCCTGCCGGGAACGTTTATCGCCTTTGGCCAGACAGTATTGATAATAGACCCATAACACATCGCCCACATGGCTGGTGAAATTGCCGTCTGCATCGATGATTTGAATGCGCTTGAAAAAATCCCACATAGCGTCGTTAACCTTGTATCCGAATTTCTGCCGGATGCCGACATGATCCTGAAAAGCCGTGGTCAGGTAGCTCAGCATGGGATCGTTTTTGGTGGGAAGCGCCATCAAATAAGCGGGATTGGCGGGCATAATCCGATCCATGCACCAATCCAGGTCATCGAGAGATACCGACATATGCAAGGTTGAGCAGACATCGAGCCCGATGCATAATCCGTGCAACTTCCCCATCACGATGTCTTCCAGGCAACATCTTACCAGTTGCTCCCGGCTTTTGAAAACTTCCGGCCCGATAAATCCGGCAACATCATTCACGTGCGTCCAGTCACCTGTGGGATGGACTTTTAAGATCTCATGTTTCAATGCCCTGGCAAATCCATACTTACGCGATTCCAAGGTCACCATGTCCACACCGTTTGCGGCGCCGTTGGTGAAATCCGAGCCCTGCCCTGTTTCGAAATAGAACCCATATCTGCCGGTACGGGATTTTGCATGGCCGCGCATCTTTTTAACCGTCAGACCAAAGATTTTATTGGCATCGTCCGTTCCCGCCAGACTCTGGAACACAATCGCTACGGAACCGGGGAATTTTTCCTCGACAGCACTCTGGATATCAATATGCGCCAATGCACACCAGGGAAGAACATCCTGCAATCCGAATGTTTCCACCACGTCTTTAAGCGCTTTTTCAATATTGGCCACATTGTCCACCCGGCTGTCCACCGGATTATTGCCAATCACCACATCGCCCGTTGCAAATGAAAACCCGTTAAACACCTGCCAGATGATATCGTCAATATTGTCGGTAGGCGAATTCGGCTGGATGCGTGCCCCCATGTACCCTTTGGCGCCGATTTTACTTCCCGGAAGCGGATTGAATACTTTACTGCCGACGGTAATCAATTCCGAATTGCTCATCAGTTTCACCACCGCGGCAATGACATCGCTGTTTAAGCCATCCATGACGCTTTTGACGGCATCTTCCGAATTATCCAATAAAAAATTTTTCAGGTCACCAACAGTCCAATCCTTAATTTTCTGGTATTGTTCCAGGTTGGTGGTATCCCAAATAAGTTTTTGCAAATCGTCTTCCAACAAACTATTTTCATGCAATTCCCGGATTCTGATATTCGAAAGAAGTTTGCGGGCAATTTCCCTGGCTGTTGCGTCTGGAGTCGCGACCCCGATTGCTTCGTCTCCTTCCTTGTACTCATTGGCAAAGCCGAAAATCTGACGGTACGAATTCTGATCGAAACCAGTTTTAGATCTTTGCTTACTCATATCATTGTTTTCCCCCTTCTTTTCGTCTCCGATAGAAAGACCACCATGGATTATTCGTCATATCTGACCAAGCAAGCGGAAAAGGACATTTGGGCGACAAAAATATTACGCTTCATTTCCCCAATGTTGTTAGCTTAAAACAAAGAAATGCCCCCTCTTTGATAAAGGAAAAATTTCCTGGAATATTCTTAAAAAAATGTCAATGAGCGAATCTGCCAGCATTTGAGTCATTTCGACTCCCGCAAGTACAAAACATTCCATGACATCAGGCATTCCTGCCTGCGATCATGATATTGTGGTCAGATTCAATTTGCTGACAATATTGATAAATTCATCCTGAAAAACAGGTATGTTGGTGTTTCGTAAAAAAGCGGCATGCCAGGTAATCGGCAACCCATTTCGGGTGATGGGACGTGCGATGATACCTGTTGCCGTCAGCGAATCCTGGACCGCCCATCTGGGGAAAACGCCGACACCGAATCCCGATGCAACCATTTCGATGATTGCGTTGGACTGGCCCACTGTCATGAGCCGGTTGGGCTCTATTCCCTTTGGCTTCAGGACCGCCTGATAAAACCGGTTCTTGCCTTTTTCCGCATGGGATATCAGGTTCATTCGGCTGAAGTCCTGCAAATGGATACAGGGCTGAGCACTGAAGGGGTGATTCTCGGGCAGGATGCAGACCATTTGATCTTTAAAAAGCGGCAAAAAGGTGTAATTATCGTCGGGTGAAGGCGCAGCGGTAATGATCAGATCAAATTTTTTGGCTTCGAGTTCCCGGGCAAGGTCTTCGGAATTTCCGATCTCGAACTCGATATTGGGAAATTTGCCTTGAAATAGTTTCATGACGCGAGGCAACCATTTATAGCAGAAGATGCACTGCGTGCCCACCTTGAGCTCGCCCCTGTCTCCGGCGGCCCTCTTGGCGATCTCGAGTTCCGCATCCTCAAGGGCCTCGATGACATGTTCGGCTGTCTGCAACAGCTCCTTGCCGGTTGTCGTCAAGATCATTTTCCGGCGAGTTCTGAAAAACAGGTCCACCTTCAGTTTGCTTTCAATATCCTTCAATTGCTGGCTGAGGGCGGATTGAGAAAGAAACAGCCTGTCCGCGGACCTGGTCATATTTCCGGTTTCCGCAATGGAGCGGATCATCCGCAAGTGTTTGATTTCCAGGTGGTTCATGTGTTATAAATAATGCCTCCTTATTGATATTATCATTTTAATTAATTTTACTAATATATCAATTCGGCGTATTTTCCAAGCACATTCATTACCGGGCTACAAAGTTCTTCACCGACGGCCCATTCCATTGGACATTTTCAGAAAAAGGAGATTCACATGGCGCTTATCAACACGGTTTCACCCGAAAAGGCAGAAGGTTCGATCAAGGAAGCCTATGAGATGTTTATGAAAAACATCGGCATGATTCCCAGACCCATGGAGATGATGAGTGTCAGTCCGGCCCTCTTTGACATCCAGCTCCAGCGGATTCGTTATTTCTCCAAACACCCGAAGCTCAGTTTTCCCCTGCTCGCCCATATCCGGTATCTGGTGGCTTATAACCTGAACTACAGTTTCTGCATGGATTTTAATAAACATGTCCTGAAAAAACAGGGAATCGGCGATGAGGATATCCGCAAGATGGAAGCCGACCCGTCCCAGTCGCTGCTTGAAGAAAACGAAAGCGCCATGCTGGCCTTTGTTGTCAAGGCCGTTAAAAATCCCGGATCGGTTACCGCGGAGGATATCAAAAAACTGAAGGATTTGGGCTGGGAGGACAGAGATATGGTGGATGCCCTTTCCCAGGGCGTCAGCATGATCGATCATTCCATCATGATGCAGGCCTTTCAGATTGACCAGAATTGCATGATCGGCTGATCGTATCGGCATGGAACATCAGGTGCCTGTAACCAAATTTGGCAACAGACACCTGATGTTCGTTTATGACCCCGTACGCTTTTTCCAGGCGGCATTCCACACGCTGTTATCGGTTTTCGATTCTCGCCTCGATCAGAATCTTGCCCCATCCGCCGCAATCAATGCCGACATCCTGGCAATGGGCACGATGAAAAACCGGCAGGGGATCCAGTTGCTCGTAAATGCGTTCCTGAATAATCCACATCAGGCGCGACATGGCCGGCAGAATATAGGGGCAGATTTTCTTGGGGCATTTGTGAGCGAGCATATATCCCTCGGCGCTGAAAATAAACTGGTCTCCGACCTTGTGCCCGATGTTGCACCCATGGGATTCGATGACCTCGAAAATCACCGTCTTGTTAACCAGGTCATTGGCCCTTTCCATAATTTTGAGATTGCGGGGCGTGCTCTTGAATATTTCAAGCTCAGCATCGGAATACCCCAGCCGTTTCTGCATGAATCGCCAGATGGCATCTTCTGTTTGTTTTTGCTCGGTCATTGGATTTTCCTCCCAATTTGTGAATGTAGTCTTCCTGTCATCAGCCGGTTCTCCTATTGTTAATTTTGTAAAACATACCCAATCTTCATGCGATTGTCGAGAAATTGCTCGGTTGAAGAACCGATGCTGGATTTCACCAAGGAATCAATATTTTTCATTCTTCTGCAATTATGATATGGATGGCGGAAATTCGGATTTCCTTGATTCATTTAACAAAATGAAAGACGATTATGAAGCGTAGAGACTTTATGAAAGTAACTGCAGGGGCATCGGCAATGGCATTGTTCCCGCTTACAGGCTGTGCAGGGGCATCCCGGATTCCCGTCAAGGATGGGCAACTTACGCCGGGTTCTCAAGCCAAAGTTTTTCTGGCGGGGGTGAGCAAGGGGGCGCCCGAACCGGATATAAAGCTGGCGGTCCGTGACGCGGCCGAGGCGGCAACCGATTTTTCATGGCTGTCCAAAGGGGATGCCGTATTCATCAAACCGGTCAACAATTCAGGCAACCCCTACCCTGCCACCACCAGCCCTGCGGCCATTGCCGCCATGGTCGAGATCCTAAAGGAAAAGGGGGCGGGAAGGGTGATCGTGGGGGACATGTCCGGAGTCGAGCACCTGCGGTTTTCACCGACATCGCTTTCCGGAAGCTCTCGCGAATTGATGGCCTCATCAGGCGTTGCCAAGGCTGTTCAGGCCTCCGGAGCTGAAATGCATTGCTTTGAAGAAGGCGGCTGGGACGCCTTTTATGAGGATTTTCCCGCAGCCGGATCAAATTGGAAACGCGGTCTCATGATGCCGAATGTCCTTAAAGATGTACAGCACATCATCCTGATGCCCCGCTGCTCCCGGCATATATTGGCGGGGAGCTCATTGGGCATGAAGGCTGCGGTGGGCTACTGGCGCCATGATACACGCCTGGAATACCACCGGGATGCCGCCACGCTGCAGGAGAAAACAGCCGAGGGCAATACGGTCACGACCCTGAAAACAAAGCAGCGCCTCGTGATTTCAGCAGCCGAAAAACTGCTCACCACCTTTGGCCCGGACAAAGGGTATGTCTTTGAGCCTGATACCGGCCTGATAATCGCTTCCGATTCAGTGGTGGCACATGACATGGTTTCACTTGCCTGGCTCCTGGAGAACCGGCGCATGATTCCTGCTTCGGAAAGGGATGGTTTTTTAGATACGAACCAGGTTGTTCCCAGAATCGTCAACCACCTGGTAACCCATTGGCTGGGGGGATGGAGACCGGCGCTGTCATCTGAAACGATGAGCAAAAACAGCCTGAACACCATCTGGGATGACAGGGTCCTCAACCATAGCTATGAAATCCTTGGAGGCGTTCCTGTCACCCTGCTGGAGTCCGCCAACAACGCACTCCCCGAAGAGCTGAAGAACCGCCTTGTCAGGATGACGGCATTTATGTGATGTCAATATCATTAACAAAAGGATCAGCAACGCACACAACATTTTGTGGTCGAAACATCTTGACACACAAGATCCATCTTCATATACTCCCATCGCTAAAAAGAAAGTCCTTATCAATTTGACAAAAACCGGGAAATAGGTTAGCTGTTCCAGATTAAACAACAATCAACTACGAGGAATCCTGGCATCTACCCCGCATTTTCTTGCCGGCATTCCCTTTAAGTTTTCAACTGCTTTCGGACAAAGAGATGACCATCAATGGACAATGAAAAATCAAGTGATGTTATCGACAAACGAAGAGAAAAACAGGCTGAACTGAAAGCCAGAAATATTCAGCTTTTCCCAAATGACTTCAAAGTCTTGCATACGATACAAGATATCCTGTTTCAAATCGAAAGACATCCTGAGTCCATAACGATGGAAACGCCTGTATTTGTAGCTGCCGGCCGGATGATGGCCATTAATCGATTTGGCAAATCCACGTTTATTCGATTTCGGGATCGAACCGGACAGCTTCAGGCCTATATCAAAAAAGACAGGGTCGGGGATGATGCATATGAACTTTTCAAGCAACTGGATGTCGGCGATTTTGTGGGCCTGAAAGGGGGCTTGTTCCAGACTAAGACCCAGGAATGGACGCTTCTGGTCACCGAAATCCGGCTGCTCTGCAAGGCCACCAGACCCCTACCCGAGAAATTCCACGGACTCAAGGATCCCGAAAAACGCTATCGCCAGCGTTATATCGACCTGATCATGAATGCCGATGTTCGCGAAATCTTCATTAAGCGCAGCCGAATGATTCAGGCGATTCGAACGTTTTTGCTGGAACGGGATTTTCTGGAAGTCGAAACGCCTATGATGCAAACGCTTGCCGGAGGCGCGGAAGCCACCCCATTTGTCACCTTTCATAATGCCCTGAATATCGATCTGTTTTTAAGGATTGCACCGGAGCTCTATCTCAAGCGCCTGGTTGTCGGCGGATATGAACGGGTTTTTGAGATCAACCGGAATTTTCGAAACGAAGGGGTTTCCACCCGGCATAATCCCGAATTTACCATGCTGGAGTTTTATCAGGCTTATGCGACCTACGAAGACCTGATGGAACTGACCGAACGCATGTTTTCCGAAATCACTTCAGCGGTTACCGGATCGACACAAATCGTCTACCAGGGAAACACCATTGAGATGTCCGGAAAATGGCGATGCATGACCCTGGCCTCCTCTCTTTCCGAAATTGCCGGAATCGATCCGGCGCTGCTGAATGACAGGCAAGGGCTTCTTGACTTTGCCGCCTCGAAGGGAATACCGATTGCCCATAAAAATCGTCTGGGAAAAATTGTTACCAAACTCTTTGATACCCTGGTGGAACCGCATCTGATTCAACCCACCTTTATCACCGGCTATCCGGTTGAAGTTTCCCCGCTTTCCCGAAAGAGCGATCTCAACCCCCAGATCACGGACCGCTTCGAGCTGTTTATTGCCGGCTATGAAATTGCCAACGGTTTTTCCGAGTTAAATGATCCGCAGGACCAGAAAGATCGGTTTTTACAGCAGGTCGCGGACAGAGATGCCGGCGATCAGGAAGCCCACTGCATGGATAGCGACTACATTGAAGCCCTGGAATATGGACTTCCGCCAACAGCAGGCGAGGGGATCGGCATCGACCGGCTGGCCATGTTGTTGACGGACTCGGTTTCCATACGGGAAGTGATTCTTTTTCCGCACATGAAGCCCCTGACAAAGACCGTTTCAGATAAAACCGAATCAGAGCCCTAAACGTTTGTTACCGTGTTTTTTTAAACCCACAATGTGAAATACAACGATGCAGTTTGAATTATTTATCGGTGCCCGCTATCTTCGGGCCAAGCAGAAACAGGCCTTCATCTCCCTGATTACCCTGCTGTCCATTGCCGGGGTCACGCTCGGCGTCATGGCCCTCATCATTGTCATCGCCGTGATGGCGGGGTTTGAGTCGGATTTGAAGTCCCGCATTCTGAGCGTGGAATCCCATATCGTGGTGATGCGGCATGGCGGCAGCTTTACGGACTATGCCAAGGTCAATAACTGGATCGATGGTGTCGAAGGCGTGACAGCCTCCACCCCTTTTATTTTATCTCAAATCATGATCCGGTCCGCATCGGGAATCTCCGGTGCTGTCATAAGAGGTATTGCGCCGGAATCCGCCGGCAAGGTTATCACCTCGATCGGCCAGGACGGCTTAAAAGCCCTGACATCGCGCAGCACCGTGAAACCATCCGCCACGGATGTCCCGGGGGTTGTCCTCGGGAAAGAACTGATGAAGAATTTAGGAGTTGCCAGGGGCGACATGATTCACATCCTGTCTCCGCGTGGCATGATTTCACCGGCCGGCTTGATACCCGTGATGAAACGATTTCAGGTTGTCGGCGAGTTTGAATCCGGCATGTATGAATACGATGGATCCATCGCCTATATTCACCTGAGTGAAGCACAGAAATTTCTCCACATGGAAGATGCCATTACCGGCATCGAGGTTCGGGTGAATGACATTTATAAAGCCCGGCAGATATCCGAAACGATTACCAGCCGTCTGGGTTTTCCGTACTGGGGCAGAGACTGGATGCAGATGAACCGGAATCTGTTTTCCGCCCTCAAGCTCGAAAAAACCGTCATGTTTATTATCCTGGCGTTAATTATTCTGGTGGCCGCCTTTAACATTGCCAGCAGCCTGATTATGATGGTAATGGAAAAGACAAAGGACATCGCCATCTTAAAAGCCATGGGGGCAACCGATCAAAGCATCCGGCGCATTTTTGTGTTTAAAGGGATGACCATCGGCGTGATCGGAACCACCCTGGGGGTCAGCTTTGGCTTTGCGTTGTGCAAACTCCTTGAGCATTATAAATTCATTGAACTTCCCGGAGATGTTTACTATATTACCAAACTTCCGGTTCTCTTAAAAACGTTTGATGTCGTTTCGATTGCAGCCGCTTCCCTGATCATCTGTTTTATCGCCACGCTGTATCCGGCCAGGCAGGCTTCAAGGCTCAATCCGGTTGAGGCGATTCGATATGGATGATGACTTAACCGTGAAAGTGCGTATGGAAAACAGCAGGGAAAATGGAAGCATTGAACCGGATGAACCGGATATCAATAGCCTTGTTCTGGCAAGAGATCTTAAAAAAAGTTATATCAGCAGCGGATCAAAAATTGATATATTAAAAGCAGTCGATCTGACGCTAATGGCCGGAGAAACCGTTGCCATTGTCGGTGCATCCGGCATCGGCAAATCCACCCTGCTTCAGATTCTGGGTACACTGGATCAACCGGATTCCGGAAATTTATGGTTTCAGAGGAAAAACATCTTCAAACTGAACCCCCTCCAACTGGCAAGTTTCAGAAATTCGTCCATTGGCTTTGTGTTTCAGTTTCATCATCTGCTGCCGGAATTCACCGCGCTTGAAAATGCCATGATGCCGGGCCTCATCAAGGGTCTATCCAAGTCCATATCTATCAATCTTGCGGAAAAGATTCTGGTGCGCGTTGGCCTGAAGAGCAGATTACAGCATCCGGTCACAAAACTTTCCGGGGGTGAACAGCAGCGGGTGGCGCTTGCCAGGGCGCTGGTATTAAAGCCGCCCCTGCTCCTGGCGGATGAACCCACCGGGAATCTGGATCAAAAGAACAGCGAACAGGTTCATGAATTATTAATGGAATTAAATCGAGAACTGAATATGACCATGGTGGTTGTTACTCACAACATGAAACTGGCGTCCTATATGGATAGACGCGTAACCATCATGGACGGAAAACTGGCCGAAGCAAACTGAGGTGTCACTATGTTAAAACGGTTATGTCACATCATTATCGGAATCTTATGCGGTTTTCCTGTTATGGGTTTTGGCGCCGAACGCGTCCAGGTAATGGTCTTACCGTTTGAAATTCTCGCCCAGCAAAATCTGGACTATTTAAAAGACCAGGTTCCGCAGCTCATTCAACTCCATCTGGAAAGAGACGGGGCTACCATCGTCAAGCCGGATATTGCAGCCGCGGCATCGGGAAAAGAATTGACCCTTGAAGCCATCCGCTTGCTTGGCTCCCAGAAAACCGCTGATGTGGTAATCTGGGGAAGCCTGACCTGGCTGGGGCAGAATTTCAGCCTGGATGCCAAAATGGTTGATGTTTCCAGCGACAAATCGCCGGCTTCTTTTTTTTCCGAGGGAGAAGGCGTTGAAAACCTTCCGGCAGCCGTAAAATCTCTATCCGATGCCATCAGTTCAAGGCTTTTTAAACGGGAAAAGATCGCCGACGTCCGGGTGTCCGGCAACAGACGCATTGAGCAGGATGCCATCAAACGCATTACAAAGACGCAGCCTGGCGATACATTCCTGGCCAAGAATGTATCCGAAGATCTGAAGGCCATTTATTCCATGGGCTATTTCGATGATGTTCGGGTGGAATCCGAAGACAGCTCGACAGGGAAAATCATCATTTTTGTTGTCAAGGAAAAACCCACCATCCGCCATATTTATATTAAGGGCGGCAAGGACTATCAAGGCGCGGGCGGCAAGAAATTCAAAGAAGAGGAATCAACTGAAATCAAACCGGGAAACCTGATTTTTGATGATGAGAAAATCCTTAAAAGCTTGGATATCAAAACCGGATCAATTGTAAATATATTTAAAATTCAAAGCAATATCAAGCGTATAGAAGATATGTACAAGGAGAAGAATTATCACAATGTCAAAGTAAGTTATAACATAAGGGAACAGGACAACAATCAGGCAGACCTTGAATTCAGTATTGATGAAGGGAAAAAAATCCTGATCAAGGAAATTCAATTTGTGGGAAACCAGGCATATCCTGCAAAAAAACTGAAAAAAATCATGAAAACCTCCGAAAAAGGGTTCTGGTCCTGGCTGACATCTTCCGGCGACATGAAAGCAGAAGATCTGAATCAGGATGTTGAGCTGCTGACATCTTTCTATCACAATAACGGCTATATCCAGGCCAAGGTGGGTGATCCCATTGTTGAATTCAAGGATAACTGGATTTTTATCACGATCAAGATTGATGAAGGACAACGCTTCAAAGTAGGGAAGGTCCAAATTCTCGGAGACCTTCTAACATCTGAGGATGATCTGATGAAGCAGGTAAAAATCTCCAAGCAAGATTATTTCAGCAGGCAGGTCCTGCGAGATGACATCATCATCATCGGCGATCTCTATTCGGATGAAGGATATGCCAATGCGGATATTATTCCCAATATTGATCAGGATTCTGAAAAGCTGATCGTCAATATCACCTATACGATTGCAAAAGGCAATCTAGTCTATTTTGAAGATATCCGGATCACCGGCAATACCAAAACCCGTGACAAGGTCATTCGTCGCGAACTCGATATCTATGAACAGGAACTTTTCAGTGGCAAGAAGTTAAAGCGCGGAATCAGAAACCTTAACCGGCTTGATTATTTTGAAGACGTTAAAGTAAACACCGCCAAAGGAAGCGAGCCCGACAAAATGATTCTGGAAATTGACGTCAAAGAAAAGCCCACGGGCACATTCAGCTTTGGCGGCGGTTACAGCAGTGTGGAGAATATGTTTGTGGTCGGTTCCATCGCCCAGAGAAATCTCTTTGGCCGGGGACAACTGTTGCAGCTTAAAGGTCAGGTTGGCAGTCAAACCACGCGTTATACGCTGTCATTTACCGAACCCTGGTTGTTTGATATCCCCTTATCGGCCGGATTTGATCTTTATGACCAGTATAGAGATTATTCTACTTATAAACTGAACAGCATCGGAGGAGCCCTCCGTTTCGGATATCCGGTCTATGACTACACCCGGGCTTATATTTCCTACGGATATGATATCAGCGATCTGACAGATCTGTCTGACAATGCCTCTGCTTATTTCAAGGACATGGCTGGAAAACATACCAAAAGCAGCATCACCCCATCGATTCGCTATGACTCCCGAGATAAAGCCTTCAACCCGACTGAGGGCGCCAACAGCGCCTTATCGGTAGAATATGCCGGAGATTTTCTGGGCGGGGATATCGGCTTTACCAAATATGTCGGAGAGACCGGTAGATACTTTCCGCTGTTCTGGAGCACAGTTGGGTTTCTGCATGCCAAGGCCGGCTACGTTGAGCAACACTCGGGCGCGATTCTGCCGCCTTGGGATCGATTTTATCTTGGCGGCATCAACTCACTTCGCGGGTTTAGTTGGGATCAACTGAGCCCGCACGATGCAGCCGGCGATGCGTACGGCGGAAACAAATTTGTCCAGTTCAACGCAGAATATATTTTCCCGCTGATCAAGGATGTCGGTCTGATGGGTGTTGTTTTTTATGACACCGGCAACCTGTATGACAACAATCAGGATGTTGATTTGGGCAGTTTGCGGCAGACCGCAGGGTTTGGAATCCGCTGGTATTCACCGATGGGACCCATTCGACTGGAAAACGGCTTTATTCTGGATCCGAAACCCGGCGAAACCCAAGGCGGCCGTTGGGAATTTACCATGGGACAGTCATTCTGATCTCTTTTTTTTCAGCACTACGAAGAATGAAATTTGAGACAAAGGGTGAGGTGTGAGGAACAGTTGTTTCACCTCTAACTCTTCACTTTTATATAAAACACGCACCATATTTCTGAAAGGGGTTTTAAAAAATGAACATGATGAAGAGCATTCTGGCTGTTGGAGTATTATCTTTTTTCTTTCTGACAGGGGCATCATCAGCCGCTGATGTTGCCAAAATCGGAGTTGTGGATTTCCAGAAGATCCTTGAGGTTTCCAACGCCGGCAAGACGGCTCAGGTTGAAATCAATAAACAGGGAAAACAGATGGAAAACGATCTCAAAGACAGAGGCGCCGAGATCGAAGATATTGAAAAAAAGATTGAACGCGAATCTTTGGTCATGAGCAAAGAAGTCCGTGATGAAAAACAGCGGGAAATGAGAATTAAGATTGGCGATTTTAAAGCCCTTCAGCAGAAATATATGGAAGATTTCAAAGCGCTTGAGAATCGAATTATCAGCAAGATTCAAAAAGAAGTGGTTGAGTTGGTTCAGGAAATTGGAAAAAAAGAAGGCTATACGCTGGTTGTCGAAAAGCGGACCGGCGGCGTTGTTTATGCGCCTATGTCCATTGACATTACGGACACAGTGATTCAAATTTACAACACGCAGGCGCCAAAATCGGATGACACCCCCGCGCCTGAAAAAAAGAAAAAATAAAGGTTGATTCAAATGGAAATGACGCTTGCCCAGATTGCATCGCGAGTTCAGGGTCAATTTCAGGCAGATGGCCAACAATGGATAACCGGTGTCGCACCGTTTGAAACCGCGGATGGTTGCGACATCACCTTTGCCGGAAGTCATCGGTTTCTGAAACGGCTTCATGAAACCCACGCCGGTGCCATTCTGGTTCCTCATGATTTTACTGAAGAAGATGACCGTGTCATTCGGGTCAAAAATCCTCAGTTTGCTTTTTCCCAAGTGGTTCGGATTTTTTATCCGCCCATTCCTTCGTGGTCCGGTATCAGTCCGGTTGCCCATGTGGGTCAGGATATTCATATGGGTAAAGATGTTGCCATTGCGCCTTTTGTGGTTATTCAAAATCATGTCACCCTTGGGGATCGGGTGACCCTTCATCCCCATGTGGTTCTGGGTGACCATGTGTCCATAGGAAATGATGTTGAAATTTTTCCCAATGTCACCATTTTAAACGGAACCCAAATCGGCAACCGAGTTACCATTCATGCGGGAACCGTCATTGGCGGTGACGGATTCGGATATACCCCGGATGATGGCATCTATCACAAAATTCCCCACCTGGGAATTGTACAGATCGACGATGATGTCGAGATTGGGGCGGGGAATACCATTGATCGCGCAACATATGGAAAAACCTGGATCAAAAACGGTGTAAAAACCGACAATCTGGTTCAGATCGCCCATAATGTCATCGTGGGTGAAAACACCCTGTTGATAGCCCAGGTCGGCATTGCCGGCAGTACAACCATCGGCAGGCAATGTATTCTGGCGGGCCAGGCTGGGGTATCGGGTCATATCACGATCGGTGATCGGGTTACCATCGGACCCCAGTCCGGCATTGCCGGTTCCATTTCAGACGGTGCCGTTGTCACCGGATCACCGGAAATGCCGCACAAACTATTTCTCAGGACTTCGCGAATTATCACCCGACTGCCAGAGATGAAGAAAAAACTGGCTGAGATGGAAAAACGGCTGAATGAAATCGAAACCTCCCTGAACCCAACGGAGACATGACATCGTGCATCGCCTGGATATCTCTGAAATCTTAGCGCTGTTGCCGCACCGGTATCCAATGATCCTGATTGATCGGATCATCGACCTGATTCCGGGGAAAAAAGTGGTGGCATTAAAGAATGTTACCATCAATGAGCCCTTTTTTACCGGGCATTTTCCAACCACCCCCGTGATGCCCGGCGTATTGATTGTGGAGGCCATGGGACAGGCGGGCGGGGTTCTGATCATGTCGGATCTGCCGCCGGATAGAATACCCGGTGCCATTTATTTTATGGGATTTGATCACGTCCGATTCCGAATACCGGTCATCCCCGGAGATCAGTTGATTTTAGACGTCAATATTATAAAAAAACGATCAAAAGCCGTTAAAATGTCCGCAACGGCAATGGTTAATGAAAAGCTGGTGGCTGAGGCGGAATTCCTGGCCACTTATGGAGATCCTGTATGATTCACCCTACTGCAATTGTCAGTCCCAAAGCTGAGATCGGCGCGAATGTTTCCATTGGCCCTTTCTCCGTTATTGCGGATAATGTCTGTATCGGCGATGGAACTGAAATCGGCCCCCATGTGACCATTGATCCCTATTCAACCATCGGTGAAAACTGCCGCATTTTTCAGTTTGCATCCATTGGCGCAATCCCTCAGTCCCTTAAATTCGAAGGTGAAAAAACCCTGTTAACCATCGGACGGGGAACCACCATCCGTGAATTTGTTACGATCAATCGCGGAACGGTTTTTGGCGGGGGAATCACCGAAGTGGGCGAAGAAAACTTTATCATGGCGTATTGCCATATCGCCCACGATTGCAAAACCGGCCGCAGGGTGATACTGGCAAACGCAGCCACCCTGGCCGGTCATATCACCATCGGCAATTTCGCCACCATTGGCGGGATTGTCGCCATCCATCAGTTTGTTCGGATCGGAGACTACGCATTTGTCGGCGGAGCCTCGGCGGTTGTCAAGGATGTTCCGCCATTTGTCATCGCAGCAGGAGATCGAGCTTCCCTGCATGGTCTGAACACGGTGGGTTTGAAGCGGCAGGGATTTACGCCTGCCGCGCTCTCCTCTCTAAAAAAAGCCTATCGCATTATCTTTCGTATCGGTTTAACCCTGAATGAAGCTATTGAACGGGCCCAGGCTGAAGTGGAACAGATTCAGGAAGTTACCGAGTTTATTGACTTTATAAAATCTTCCCAGCGGGGAGTTACCCGCTCTGGGAAAAGCAGGGATTAACATTGGTAGTGGACATGAAAAAATTGCGACTGGGTGTTGTCGGCGTCGGGTATCTGGGAAAATTTCACGCTGAAAAATACGCCGGAATGGAACACGTGGATCTGGTTGGCGTCGTAGATACCCACCGCAACATAGCGGATGATATTGCCTCAAGATTGGGTACCCGGTCTTTTTATAACCATCAGGACCTCATCGGGAAAGTGGATGCCGTCAGTATTGCGGTTCCAACCCCTGATCATTTTGTCGTCAGCCGCGATTTTCTGGAAAACGATATCGATGTCCTGATTGAAAAACCCATTACCACATCCCTTGAAGAAGCCAATGAACTGATACGCATTTCTGAATCCCGTGGACTGATTGTCCAGGTCGGACATCTGGAACGGTTTAATCCAGCGGTTGCTGCGTTGCAGGGGATTGTCAAAAAGCCCATGTTTATCGAATCTCACCGGCTCAGCATCTATAAAGACCGGTGCACGGATGTCAGCGTGGTTCTGGATCTGATGATTCATGATATCGATATCATCCTGAATTTTGTCAAATCCGACATCAAAAGCATCCATGCTTCCGGAATCTCGGTGATTTCAAATCACGTGGACATTGCCAATGCCCGTCTGTCTTTTGAGACCGGCTGTGTTGCCAATGTCACCGCGAGCCGGATTTCCACAAAAAACGAGCGAAAGATCCGCCTTTTTCAGAAAGATGCGTATATTTCCGTGGATTTTGCCAACCATGATATCACGTTGATACGGAAAATCGGAACGGGGACCGGTGGCATTGTCCCAGGGGCTGATATTCAGAAACTATCCTTTTTAAAAGGCGACGCCCTGGAAGACGAACTGACTTCATTTGTAAATGCCATCCTCCTTCGCCAGACGCCTGAAGTCACCGGCCAGATGGGTCGCGACGCCCTGAAAATCGCCCTGAACATCATGGATCAGATTCGCACAACCAACGCCTGCTATGGTTCTCAGTAGCATCATGAACCCGCCAAACGACAAATCACACCGTATTTTCATGATAGCCGGCGAGGCTTCCGGCGATCTTCACGGCGCAAATTTGGTCAAAGCCCTGAAGGAAAAAAATCGGAATATCGCATTTTTCGGCATCGGCGGCAAGGCCATGCAGGATGCCGGTGTCAAGATCCTGGTGGATGCCGCAACGTTATCGGTTGTCGGCATTACCGAAGTCTTTTCAAAGTTGCCCGGAATTCTCAGCGGCATGGCTGCCGCCAAATCATTTTTGAAAAACTCACGCCCGGATTTGCTGATTCTGATTGATTTTCCGGATTTCAATCTGAGGATTGCAGCAGTTGCCAAAAAACTGAATATCCCGGTTCTTTTTTATATCAGTCCCCAGATCTGGGCCTGGCGATCCGGAAGAGTCACAAAAATCGGCAGACTGGTGGATCACGTTGCGGTAATCCTTCCGTTTGAAGCATCTTTTTATAGCAAACACCATATTCCGGTAACCTTTGTCGGCCATCCGCTGCTTGATGAGTTCAGGGACCCTTTGCCTTCTGCGGCGCCTCCCTTGCAGGAGGATTCCCCACTCGTCATCGGCCTGCTTCCCGGATCCAGGGAAAGCGAAATTTTCCGTCTCCTGCCGGTCATGCTTCAGGCAGCCAAAATTCTGTCCGCGCAAATGAATATCCGATTTGTGGTTTCCATGGCCCCAGGCGCCCCCCATGACGCCATAAAAGCCCTATGCACTCCTTTTCAGAATGAGCTATGCCTGGAAATTGACCCCAATGGAGCCAGATCCGTATTTGCCAAAACCCACCTGGTTGTGGCAGCATCCGGAACCGTAACCCTGGAAGCGGCCATTGCCGGAATGCCTGTGATCATCATCTATAAAGTTTCGCCCTTAAGCTACCGGTTGGGAAAAGCCCTGATCAAAGTCAAGCATATCGGCCTTGTCAACCTGATCGCGGAAAGGGAAATTGTTCCCGAACTCATTCAGGATCGGGCATCGCCTGAATTGATTGCAGAAACCGTACTGAAACTTGTAAATACCCCGTCTGCGCTGAATACCATCCGCCATGCCTTTGCCGATGTCAGAAACCGACTCGGAGGGCCCGGCGCCTCTTCCCGCGTTGCCGACATTGCCCTGAACATGCTTAAGAGAAGATAGGCTTTTTATACTGGATACCCCATGATCCGACCCCTGCTCAAAGACCGACACAAACGCCTCTTTGATTTAATAAAAGACAACCGGCTCCGGCTTTTTCTGGCCATGCTGTGCATGCTGGTCATGGCGGCCGCAACTTCCGCAACCGCGTTTCTGGTGAAACCCGTACTGGATGATATTTTTTTCAACAAGAATGTCCGGATGCTGACATTGATTCCCGTGGCCGTCATCGTGATTTATCTGCTTCGCGGATTGGGCATGTACGGCCAGGAGTATTTAATGAGTTATGTGGGCCAGGGAATCATCCGCAGGCTTCGAAACATGCTCTATGACCATATTCAGGATCTGCCCCTGTCTTTTTTTCATGCGGAAAAAACCGGGGTCTTGATGTCGCGGATCACAAACGATGTCAACATCATCAAATCCATGGTATCCACGGCCGTCACCAGCGTGCTGAGGGACTGCTTTACCATTATCGGCCTCACGGGCGTGATTTTTTATCGAGACTGGAAGCTGGCCCTTTACGCCATCATCATTTTACCTGTCGCCTTTCTGCCCATCGTTCAGTTTGGAAGACGGGTGCGGCGCATCAGCACCGGGTGCCAGGAATCCATGGCGGACCTGAATGCTTTTCTTCATGAAACGTTTTCAGGAAACAAAATCGTCAAGGCCTTCGGCATGGAAGCCTATGAAAAACAGCGGTTTCATGAAAAAACGCTCAGCCTCTTTCATCTGGAAATGAAGGCCGTCATTGCCCGTTCGCTTTCTTCACCCATCATGGAATTTCTGGCCGGGCTGGGCATTGCCTTCATCATCTGGTACGGCGGGTATCGCGTCATCAGTGGCGAGTCCACGGCCGGAACGTTTTTTTCTTTCATGGCAGCCGTTCTGATGCTCTATGACCCGGTAAAAAAACTGAGCAACCTGAACAATTCCATTCAGGAAGGTCTTGCGGCCGCGGACAGGGCCTTTGACATCATCGAAAAAAAGTCGGATATTCAGGAAATCGATCATCCTGTCGAGATTCCGTTTCGCCCGCATGCCGTATCCTTTGAAAATGTCGGTTTTTGCTACGATGAGACCCTGGTGTTAAAGCACATCAACCTTACGGTCAACGCCGGTGAAATTCTGGCTCTGGTTGGCATGAGCGGCGGCGGAAAAACAACCCTGGTCAATTTAATCCCCAGGTTTTATGACATCACCCACGGCGTGATTCGGGTGGATGAAACGGATATCCGCAAGGCTTCCCTGAAATCCCTTCGGGAACAGATCGCCATCGTCACCCAAGAACCCATTCTGTTCAACGATACCATTGGCAACAACATCGCTTATGGGTGCCCCTCGGCCCCTTTCCAGGACATTGTCGATGCGGCCAAAGCCGCTTTTGCCTACGATTTTATCGAGCGCCTTCCCCGGCAGTTCGACACCTCCATCGGCGAGCTGGGCAGCCGCCTTTCGGGCGGCGAAAAACAACGGCTGTGCATTGCCAGAGCCCTTTTAAAAAACGCTCCCATCCTGATTCTGGATGAGGCTACTTCTTCCCTGGATTCGGAATCCGAAATGCTGGTTCAAAAAGCCCTGGAAAATCTCATGAAAGGCCGCACCACCTTCGTGATCGCCCACAGACTTTCAACCATCGGATATGCCAGCCGGATCATCGTTATCGTAAATGGCGAGATCATTGAACAGGGTTCTCACGAAGATCTGATGGCCAGACAGGGGGAGTACCATAAGCTTTATGAGATGCAGTTTGTGAACAGGTGAAGTGGTGATGGGACTCTCGCGGGTATTTGTGGGTTCATTTTTAGCGGCTGCATTGCTATTTTATGCTTTTCCGGAACTGGATATCCGGTTTTCCATGTTCTTTTATGACCCGGTCAGCCGCTTTTATCTGGCTGATGCGCCCTTCTGCCGATGGATCTACGAATCGGTTGAAATCGTATCCATTGCCTGGGTAGTTCTTGCTGTCCTGCTGCTGGCCACAATATGGATTCGAAAAAAAAATTGGTTCGGACTGTCAGCCAAACATCTGATTTACCTTCTGGCAGCGCTTGCCATTGGTCCCGGCCTGATTGTCAATTTTGTATTTAAGGACAACTGGGGGCGTGCACGACCTAATGATGTGATACAGTTTGGCGGCACATCCGCTTTTACTCCGGCATTTGCGATATCCGGTGAATGCCATCACAACTGCTCATTTGTTTCCGGCCATGCCGCAGTGGGCTTTTATTTCATAGCCTTCGGATTTCTCTTTCGAAGGCGCCGCAGTCTTGTCGTCCTGCTTGCCGGAATCTACGGCACTGTCGTGGGACTGGTCCGAATCCTCCAGGGAGGCCATTTCCTGAGCGATATCGTTTTTGCTTTTTTTATCATCCATGCCCTGTCAGCTGTTTTATACTGGATTATGTTCGAAAGGAAATCATCGCGTGAAACTCTCTATCATCATTCCGGCCTATAATGAAGAAGACCGGATTATCCATACCCTCGACGCCTCCCTTGCATTTTTAAACAAGCAGCATTTTCACAGCGAAATTATTGTTGTCAGCGACGGCAGCACGGATCACACCCGATCGGTTGTGGAAGGATTCGACTCCGGAAGCAAAGTTGATCTTCGGGTCATCGAGTATCACCCTAACCGCGGAAAAGGCTATGCGGTCCGCACGGGAATGCTGGCTGGAAACGGAGAGATGATGCTTTTCATGGATGCGGACTATGCGGTGCCGATCGAGGAAATTACCAAAGGCATTGTCCTGATTGAATCCGGATTTGACGTGGCCATGGGCTCACGGGCCGTGTCCGGTGCCGTGGTCGCGGACCACCAGAATTTTTTCCGGGAGCTTTCCGCCAAACTCTACAACCTGATTCAGATGACATATCTGGGGATTTTCTACAAGGATACCCAGTGCGGATTCAAGATATTCACCAAAACCGCTGCTCAGCGGCTTTTCGGCCTCCAGAAACTAAGCAGCGTGATCTTTGATCCGGAAATCCTCTGGCTTGCCAAAAAAGCCGGATTCCGGGTTGCGGAATTTCCCGTGAGCTGGCGCCATGTGGGAAATTCCAGGATCCAGTACGACAGTCTGAAAAAATCACTCTTTGTTTTCCAGGAGCTTTTTCGCATCCGAAAACTGCATGGAAGGCCATCGCCTAACGATTGATAATCGGATTGATTCGCCACGGCTCATGATGGAGTATGGGAAACCGCCCGGATGTCGGAAGCATCCGGCGGAATCCAGCGAAGTCCGCCTTTAAAGCCGTAACATCGGTACAGAAAAAAGATTTTTACCGGTTTCGGGTCTGATTTTTTCCGGAAAACTGACAGCTCCACCGGCGGATCCACACGCTGAAAAACCTGATTCAGCCGGGTGTAGCTCGCGGAATCGTATGTTACGCCAATGGCATCCCATCCCATAACATCCTCATCTTTCCACCAGTAATCATAGACATTGGGCCGTTCCCAGCGGTTGATCGAAAGGGTCCGGGGTTGGCCCGGCGTATAAAACGCCAGTTCGCTGGCCATTTGATAACTGAGGCCGAAGATAAACGTACGATTCGAATCCGGCATTTGCGTGAACAGTTTTCCGGCAGTCTGCCCCAGATCATCCCAGCCGGCAATCTCCGATGCGGCCCGGTCCAGGTCCACCGGAATCGGCAGAATCGGCCAGGCGGCGTGGATCAGAACCAAGGCCGTCATTCCATAAGCGATTCCCAGTCCCCAGTTCCACAGTCTCCGGCGAACGGTATGGATCCCCTGGCCGCCAAAATAGGCGGCGGTCAACACGGCCGTGGTCAGATAGCCGGCTCCGGGCCAGTTGCCATAGATCCGGCTGTGAAGACTGAGCAGCAGAAAGCCTGCGATCATCGGAAAAGATGTCCAGAAAAGATAAGGATAGAGCCAGTTTTCAGGGGGATAGTCTTTTCGGATTACCCGTATCCAGGCCCAGATCCCCAGAATAAACACCAGCGGAGACAGCAGCGCGGCCTGAGACCCCACAAAATCCCCCAGAAAATTCAGATGCAGGGCAAAGGGCTCATTGGCCCCGCCGATAAAGGCAACATGCCTGACGGAATTCCAATCATGTCGGGCGTTCCAGAGTATGACCGGAAAAAACATCAGGCATCCCGCAATAACCCCGACATAGGGCCGAACGCTTGCAAGGCGCCGTCGGTGAATTGGGGAAAATAAGCCATACAAAAAAACACCCGGTAAAAACGCAACCATGGTGAACTTGCCGAGCATCCCCAATCCAAACCAGATACCCCCCAGAAGCCACTGGGACCCGGTATCATTTTCATAGGCCCTGGCCACATGATAGGCGGCCCCAGCCCAGGCCGCGGCCTGAATCCCATCCGGAGTTGCCAGAAGCCCGCCGACGTTGAATTCCAGAATGGACTGGGTCAGAATGGCTGTTGAGAGAGCAACGCGGGAGCCCATCCACCGGTTGGCTATCGAAACCAGGTAGGCTGAGGCAATGCCGATGGACAAAACCGACGGCAAGCGAACTGCCAGCTCTGTCTGGCCCAAAATCCAGGTGGAGAGCCGAATAGCCCAGCCGATCAGCGGGGCCTGGTCATGATAGCCCCAGTCCAGATAACGGCTCCACTGCCAGTAATTGGTTTCATCCGGAATCAGGAGAAATGTCCCGGAATATATCAGCCTGAAAACCGTGAATCCGATGGTCCACAGCCAGGCTATCCGCAGATAGCGATGTTCAGAATTGTCATGCATCCCTTACAACCCTTGATTTGATAAACTCATAAAAAAGTCAAAACTGGGATGGCAAAGTAAAAAATTCAAGATCAAGGCGAGCAAGTCCTGAGGAATGAGGCGTACGACCAGTACGCCGCAATGACGAAGGATGAAGCTCAACGCAGATATTGGACTTTTTACGAAGCCATCAATCCAACCGTTTCCGGAAAAGGCGGACAGCGCCCCAAAACACCACGGAACCCAGAATGAGAAGGCCGGCAAACTGGGGCCACAGGGCATCCAGTCCGGTTCCTTTTAAAAACACACCCCGGATAATAATCAAAAAATATTTCAGCGGATTCAGATAGGTCAGCCACTGCACCACCTTGGGCATATTGGCGACGGGAAATACGAACCCGCTCAGCATAAAAAAAGGCAGTATAAAGAAAAATGTCGTCATCATGGCCTGTTGCTGCGTTGCCGAGACCGTGGAGATAAACAGACCGATCCCGAGAGTGCTGAGCAAAAACAGACAGGTTGCCACCAGCAGCAGCGTGATGCTGCCGACCAGGGGAATATCGAACCAGAATACCGCAAAAACCGTGACCAGAATCATCTGGGCCTGGGCAATGAGGATGAAGGGAATGGTTTTTCCCAGAATCATCTCAAAAGGTTTTAAGGGCGTGACCATGAGCTGCTCCATGGTTCCGGATTCCTTTTCCCGGATAATGGCCATCGAGGTCAGGAGCATGACCAGCAGCATGATCAGAAAAGCCACAATACCGGGAACGTAAAAATTGCGGCTGTCCAGATTGGGGTTATACCAGGTTCGAATCCGATCATCGGCCTTTCCGTAACTCATTTTTACGGGATGAAGCTCCCGGATCACCTGATTGTTGAACCGCTCCAGAACCGTAAGCATATAGGATATCCGCACTGCCGCCATATTGCTCATGCTGCCATCCGCCAGAATCTGAACTTCGGCTGTTTGCCCTTTACGGATTTTCGCGCTGAAATCCGGCGGAATCTTGACCCCCAGGTTGACCTGACGCATCAGCAGAAGCTGGTCCAGATCCCTGGGTCTTTCGATAATGTCAGTGATCCGGAAGGTCTTGTTTCCGCCAATGGCGTCAACCAGCATTCGGCTTTCCGGAGTGCGGCTGAGATCCAGAAGACCCACGGTAATGTCGCGGACATCGGTTGTCACAACATAGCCAAAGAGAATGAGCTGTACGAGCGGCGCGATAATGAGCAAGGGCCGATTCTTTCTATCCCGAAAGAGTTGAATGAATTCCTTCCGTACCAGCTCCCTGACCCGTATCCAGTTCATGACTTCAGCCCTTTCACGGTCTTCTACAACCCCTCTTTTTTCAGGACGATCAAGTTCAAAACCGAAAGCGCTCCGAACATGATCGTCAGTATCAGATAGCTGGGCCAGAGCATCGAAAGCCCGAGGTTTCGCAGATAGAGCCCATTTAGAATATCGATAAAATAGGTGGCCGGAACAATCCGGGTAACCATCTGAAGAATCCCGGGCATGTTCTCCACGGGAAAGACGAAATTGGACAGTAGAAGCGACGGCAGATAGGTAATCAGCACCGCCACCTGATTGGCGACAAGCTGGGACTGAGTTACGCTGGATATCAGCAGTCCCAGACTAAGCGCCACGCCCAGATACAGGGATGAGGCCAGTATCATGAGCCAGAAGTTTGATTTCATGACCACGCCAAAGAGAAGTTGCCCCATGAGAATCGCCACCAGCACGTCGATCAGGCCGATGATGAAATAGGGAATGGCTTTTCCAATTAGAAATTCGGCTGCAGGCACCGGCAGGGAGCGGATGGTTTCCATGGTTCCGTTTTCATATTCTCTGGCAACCACCAGAGAGGTGAGCATGGCGCCCACAATCATGATAATGATGGCGATAATGCCGGGAATTATAAAATTGCGACTTTCCAGGTCCTCATTGAACCACACTCGGATGCGGCCTTCAACCGGCGGAGAAATAGGCTCCATTCCCTGACGGTTCAGAAAGTCAAGGAGCTGATTCTGGTTGTATCGCAGCATGAATGCCGTCAGGTAACTGCGGGTAATGCCGGCGAAATTGGGGTCGCTGCCATCAATCAGAATCTGAACCGGGCTTTCCCGGTCCGCCCGGATGTCCGCAGTCCACCCCGAAGCCAGGATAATCGCCACGGACGCCATGCCGTCATCCAGATAGCGGCTGGCTGTCCGGTCATCGGCAACCTGACCGATGACATGAAAATAGGAAGAGGCATCCAGTCTTCGAATCAAGTCCCGGCTCAGGTCGGTCTGGTCATGATCCACAAACACGACCTGAATGTTGTCCACATCCAGGCTGAGCGCATAGCCGAACAGTAAAATCAAAAGCAGCGGAATGATAAAGGCCAGATACAGGCTTCGGAAATCCCGGATCAAATGATAATATTCCTTTCGGCTGATGGCCTGAATTTTGATCAGGTTCATGAGCGGTTCCGGGCCATCAGTTGAATAAAGACATCGTTTAAATCCGCATCCGTTCTTTCCGGGAACATGTCCTGGACAATCCGTGAAGGCGGACCTGAAACCACGATTTTACCTTCATTGATCATGACCACCCGATCGCAGTGCTGGGCTTCATCCATGTAATGGGTGGTCACAAACACTGTAACGCCGGTTGTGGTCAGATGCCGGATAAAGGTCCAGAACTGTTTTCGGGTAATGGGGTCCACCCCGGATGTCGGCTCATCCAGAAAGAGTATTCGTGGCTCGTGAAGCAGGGCACACCCCAGAGCCAGGCGCTGGCGCCATCCCGGCGGCAGTTCCCGGGTCAGGCGATGCTTTGCGGTTTCAAGACGGGTCATTCCCAGAACCCACTGGATGCGCTCTTTCCATTTTTCCACAGGAACACTGTAAATCCCCAGATAAAACCGGATATTTTCAAAAGGAGTCATGTCTTCATACAAGGAAAATTTCTGAGACATATACCCGATGTTGTGTTTGATTTCCTCGGATTGGGTAAAAATATCCAGGCCGGCCACATGCCCGGCGCCGGAGGTTGGCGCAATAATGCCGCAAAGCATGCGAATGGTGGTGGATTTACCCGCACCGTTTGGCCCCAGAAAACCAAATATCTCGCCTTGCCGAACCGAAAAGGAAATCTGGTCAACGGCAACAAAGCGGCCGAAGCGCTTGACCAGATTCTGGACGGCAACGGCTTCAGATGTCAAAATGCTCCCCTGAAAGAATCTTGTCCGCGGCCTCGATGCGATGGATCATGGCCTGTTCAAGGGTGGAGAAATCCGCGCGAAACGCGGCCGGAGCAGCCTGATCCAAAACATGTGCATTGTGCATCAGAATAATTTGATCGCATTTTTCCCCTTCATCCAGATAGGCTGTTGACACCAGGATGGTCATACCCTCTTTTCGCATGGCGCATAGAATTTCCCAAAATTCCTTTCTGGAAACCGGATCCACACCGTTTGTCGGTTCATCCAGAACCAGCACTCTTGGCTGATGTACCAGCACACATGCAAGCCCCAATTTTTGCTTCATCCCTCCGGAAAGATCTCGGGCCAGCCGATCCTGAAACGGCGTCAGATTGGAAAACCCCAGATACTGATCTTTTCGCTTTTTTCTTTCGGTTCCGAAAATCCCGAAAATGTCCATAAAAAAATCCATGTTCTCTGCAACCGTCAGATCCAAATACAATCCAAAGCGCTGGGGCATATATCCGATTACTTCCTTTACCCGGGCTCTTTCCTGAACCACATCCAGTCCGTCAATTTGAATTCGGCCCGTTGAGGGCCGGATCATGGCGGCAATCATTCGCAACAACGTGGTTTTACCGGCTCCATCCGATCCCACAAATCCGAAAATGGATCCGGCCTGAACCGTAAAAGAGACTTGAGACACCGCCTCCACTTTTCCAAAACGCCTGGATACATTATTCACCCGAAGGATTGGGGAATCGGCAGTGTTCAGCGTCTTCAGCGGCAGGTCCGTCTTATCGAAACCAGGCATCGGCAGGCATTCCGGATTTTAATTCCATGTTGGGATTGGTCAGCGAAATCTTTACCAGATACACCAGTTTCACCCGCTCTTTCCGGGTCTGGATGATTTTGGGCGTAAACTCGCCTTCAGGCGAAATATACGATACGAATCCGTCATATTTTTTGTCCGGAAAGGTATCGATTTTAACCTCGACCTTTTGTCCGGGCCGAATTTTGCCGATCTGGGTTTCGTCCACAAACACCTTCAGGTCAATCCGGGAAAGATCGGCCAGGGAGATGACTTCGCGTCCAGGCGTCACCACTTCGCCCGGCTCGACATTCCGGCTGGTCAGCATGGCATCGAAAGGCGCCAGGAGCCGGGTATAGCCAAGCTGAATTTCTGCCAGATTCAATGCGGATGCCGCCGATTGGATTCGGGCGATGGATGCCTGAATATCGGCCTGGGCAGCCTCAATTTTTTTCAGATTCCCCTTTGACAGCAGCAGCGTGGCCTGTGCTTCGGAAAGCCTCGCCCTTGCGGCATCGACAGATTCCTTACGAAATCCTTCCTTAGCCAGGTCAAAAGCTTCCGCGGCGCGTTGTCTGGTTTTTGCTGCGGTTTCATATTTCAGCACAGCCCCATCCCGTTCTTTTTCAGCAATGTATCCGCTTTGGAAAAGATCGTCAAACCGGTGTTTATCTTTTCTTGCGTCATCAAGCGTAATTTCAGCCTCCTGATAAGATAACTTGGCGCGCTCGACATCCTGGGAACGGTTTCCCCTTTCCTGCTCGGCAAGCAGCGCAGCCGCAACCTTAACCGCGGATTCCGCGCGGCTGACCTCAGCCGGAAGCGTATTCTGATAGATTTCCAGGCTGATCTCAAGCTGTTGACGGTTTTCAATGGCCTGGGTCATGTTGGCACGGGCCTGATCCAGGCGGGCCAGAAATTCTTCCGGCTCCAGTTCGGCAATACGCTGGCCGGCTTTCACAGACTGACCTTCATCCAGATAAACCTGTTTGACCCTTCCCGATACCAGAAAGGACAGATTCGACCGGGTGGATTCCAGTGTTCCCGAATAATACAGATCCGCACTGCGTTCCTTGTGCTGGCCCCAGAAAACCAGTGAACCCACGCCCACCAGCAGCAATAAAACTCCCAGCAAAATGATCTGTTTTTTCACTCCAACCCTCCTGGAAAGCGATCAGATGACGGAACGACGGATGTGTTGATTGCCGATTGCGATTCCCTGACGTCATGATTTTACTTTTTTAATCTTCAGAGTCACAACCGTACCCTCGTTAATTTGACTCTCCACGTCCAGAAAACCTTCATATGTTTCCAAAAGGCGATGAACAATGGCAAGCCCCAACCCCGTTCCGACAGATTTTGTCGTAAAAAAAGGGTTGAAAATCAAATTGATATGTTCTGGCGATATGCCATGGCCCGTATCGGCGATACGGATCTCCACATACTCATTTTGCAGGTTCTGCATGCAGATATGGATTTTCCCCTGATCCGGAATGGCCTCGGCGGCATTCAAAAGAAGATTCCAGAGAATCTGCCGAAAATGAACCGGATCCATGGCAATTCGAACACCGGGGATCAGATCCGTTGTTATGGAAACCCGCCGGCGGCAACTCACATCTTTTTCAAACAGGTCCAAGGTCTCAAGCAGCACATCCTCCACCCAAAACTTCGTAATATTACCCGACGGGGGCCTGGCAAACAACAAAAAATCACTTAATAGTATACTTAACCGATCCGCTTCTCTCAAAACAATTCGCATCAATTTTTCCTGACCGGGATGGAACTGAAGCTCTTCTTTCAACATCTGAATAGATCCGGTCAGGGATGCCAGCGGATTTCGGATCTCATGGGCAAGCCCGGCGGCCATTTCCCCCATATAAGCCATGCGATCGACACGACGGACATGCTCTTCCATGGCTAACAGCTTTTTTCTGGAAGACCTGACCTGTTCAGCCAGAAGACTGCTTAAAAAGGCAACGGCAAAAAAGGCAATCATCGTAAAGACGATCTTGTACATCACCTGAGTCAGATCAACCGCAAGCAGTGACCGGTCATTGACAAAAGGTTTCAGAATGCCATAATACTCGAGATCCACCATCAGGCCATACTGGATGCTCGACAAAGCAGCAATAAACATACTGCCTTTCCTGAAAAACAACTGGCTTGAATACACGATGACCAGGATATATAAAAACGAAAAAATACTAGAATAACATCCTGTTGCAAAAATAATCAATGAAACCACGACCGTATCGAGAATAATCTGAAGGTAGGCTATCCCCAGAAGATGAATACCATATCGCAGAATGACGGCATATCCGATCGAGAGGATAAATACGCCCGCAATAATGCCATATAACAATTCCAGGGAAGGATTTGGGGAGATGATCTGCTGCCGGTAATGAACAAAGATCGTCGATCCCAGAAAAAACACGGTAAAAAAAACTCTGAAAAACATCAACCACTTAATTTTTTTCAGAAGATCATTGTCATTACTGACAGGAGTATCCATTGGAATTGCTGGCTATCCTTCGTCTGAATCAGCCGGAAATCGCCCCGGCCAGTTTGAAGATCGGCAGGTACATGGCAACAACCAACCCCCCGATGGTTACACCTAAAAAAACCAGCATAAAGGGTTCAATCAGAGATGTGAGATTTTCAACCGCCTGATCCACTTCTTCATCATAAAAATCCGCTATTTTTTCCAGCATGGCATCCAGCGCGCCGGTAGATTCACCAACAGAGATCATCTGACAGACCATTGCCGGAAAAACACCACTTTCAGACAGCGGTTCAGCCATGGTCTGCCCCTCTGCAATTGCAGAGCGAACATTGTAAAGGGCACCTTCAATGGTTTTGTTGCCGGAAGTTTTGGCGGTAATATCCAGTGCATCCAATATGGCAACCCCGCTGGCCAGCATGGTGCCCATGGTGCGGGTGAATTTGGCTACCGCAACTTTTCGAATCAACATGCCGACAACGGGCAGCATCAACACGAGCCTGTCAACAAAAATCCGGCCTTTTGGCGTTTTGTAAAACCGTTTGAAAGCAAAAATAAAAACGACCAGGGCGCCCAAAATATAAAGTATTTTACTTTTGACAAAATTACTCATGGCAACAACTATCTGGGTGGGCAAGGGCAGTTCTTTGCCGAAATCGGCAAACATCTGCTGGAAAACCGGAATAACAAATACCAGAATTACGGCCAACACAATGAAAGCAATGACCAGGGTGACAAGGGGATAGGTCATGGCGCCTTTTACCTGGGACTTCAGCTTGGCAGCCTTTTCCATGTATCCTGACAGCCGCCTTAGAATTGTGTCCAGAATACCACCGGCTTCTCCGGCGGCAATCATGTTCACGAAGAGATCGTCAAACTGCCTGGGGAACTTTTTCAGTGCATCCGCCAAGGTGGAGCCGCTTTCAACCGATTCTTTGATATCTTTGAGCATTTTTTTGAAAGTCTTGTTTTCCTGCTGTTTGAGTAAAATCTCCAGACACTGCACAATGGGCAATCCGGCATCAATCATTGTGGAAAACTGCCTGGCAAACAGGATCACATCTTTTTCAACCACCTTGGGCTGAAGAAATGCGATGTTTTCAAAAATATCCTTAGGCTTTTCCTTTACACGGGATGGAGTTATGCGTAGCCTTGCCAGATGAGACTTAACTGCATGCTCACTGGCCGCTTCCATCTCTCCTTTCTGAATTTTACCCTTCTTGTCTTTTCCAGTCCATTGATATACAGCCATCTTTCCCCCAATTACTCAAGGTCTGCTCGGCCATGAATAGTCATCTGCCCATCATCACAAACCTGAACTTTAATAACCGGTATTTGACACAAAAAGAACCCTTTGCTTGAATAAAAAAAGGCATACGGCATCACCATTCTTGATATGGATCTACCGTATGCCGGTTATGAAAATAAATCAATTTAGTTATAAAGCGCCCAGTTGTTTCCTTTGGCAATCAGGACAACAAAATTGCTTACGGCCAAGGTGTTATTGGGTTTAAAGGAAATGGGACCGGCAATTCCCTTGAATTCCTTGGTTTCTTTCAGGGCCTTTATAATGGCGGCCTTGTCCGCGGCGCCGGCTCTTATGATGGCATCCGCCAGAAGGTTCATGCCGTCATAAGACAGTGCGGAGTAAGGACCGGGGTCCTGATTGAATTTTTTCTTGTAACTGTCGACAAATGCTTTGGCAGCCGGCAGATATTCAATCATGGGCTTTGAGAAGCAGAAAACGCCTTCAGCAGCCTTGCCGGCAATTTCCATCAGCTTGGGAGAATTAGAGCCGTCGCCCACTGCAATCAGCTTGCTGAATCCGCCTTGACGAAGTTGTTTAATGACCAGTGGACCATCATCGTAGTAGGCTGTCCAGAAAACCGCGTCGGGTGCTTTTCTTTTCAACCGGGTCACCAGAGCGGAGTGATCCTGCTCGCCTTTGGCGACCACTTCAACAGCAACCACTTCATGGCCCATAGCTTTCCATTTCTTTTCGGTCAGAGCGGCCAACTCCTTGGAATAGCTGTCTCTCTGATGAATGATGGCCAGTTTCTTGATTTTCTTTTCCTTGAAAAGATTAACCGCGGTAATCACTTGATCGATTCCCGCACTATTGATCTGAAAGCCGTTTCCGGGGTTTACGCCGATCAGTTTGCTGGAATCGGCCACCGGAATGACAATGGAAACACCGGCATCGCCATAAATCTTCAAGGTGGGCGCTGTCGCGGGCGAGCAATAACCACCGACTACCGCCACAACATCTTCAGCGATCAGCTTGTTGGCGGCGGCAGTGGCCTGCTTTGGATCACAAGCATCGTCACTGGTTGTGGTAATCACATTTTTCCCCAGGATTCCGCCTTTGGCATTGATTTCAGAAACCGCCAGAAGGATGGCATTTTCCATGTCCCTACCAAAAGCCGCTTCGAGGCCGGTGGTTGGAACCATAATCCCAACCTTGATTTCATCGGCTGCAAAGCTTTGACCGACCAGAAAAAATCGCATTACAGCAGCAACTACTGCCATCGAGAACCACTTCTTTGTCAAATATCCCCCTAACATTAAGTCATCCTCATTATGAGATTATTCTTATGGGAGTGCAGATCTCATAAGAACCATGGAACTGACCATAAAAAAACATATAAAAAAATCGATTTTATCTGTGATGCTGGTTTCGTTTTTTTTGTATTTTCATTTATTTATGGCCTGATTTTTTTAAACCAAAATCGAATCTTCTGTCAATGCTTATTTTATTGCCGATATTCAGATAAGTGACAGCTGCAAAAGCCATTATTTCCTTATTTGATCTCGTCAACGCTCAGCGGAAAAACCTCCTGAATAATTATTCTTTGGTGCGAACAATCATCGCCGATATTTTGTTTACATCGATGATTGCATCAAAATACTCTTTCCCGGACAGCTCTCCCAATTGCAACAGATCCTTACTGACGGTTTTCACCCTACCCGTCAATTCTTCACCGCCCAATAGCCGAACCGTAACTTTTTTTCCCTTTTGGACTTCCAGCAGACTTTGAAGGGTATCTCCAGCTTTTATGGCGATGTCTTCCGCAACACTCGCCTGCACCCATCCGATACAAAATATAAACATGACGGCTACCCACATTTTTTTCATTTGTTTCTCCTTCTTGAATTTTTTTCGGTCCCCCCCAAAAAAACGCCTCGTGGCCCCCACGGCTATCCGCTTCAGTTCTCTAATATTGTAGAAAAGCAGTTCTATCAAGGGATTTCTATTCGATCGAGGGTCCAAAATAACTCCCACATAGTTCCTTTCTTGTTTTTTACGGTAACTTATGTCAATGATGTCGTGGTTATGTTTATTTATGGAGGCATTAAGTCCACTCACCATACTTCCTTACCGGATGAAACGCTTTTCTTGACATGGATTGCCAGCCTCTCTGTTGTTTTCGAGGCGGTTTGCATCTTGTTCGTCCGGTCATGAGAACCACATCATCACAGTCATAAAAGGAACGAATCATGTCGGAATTCAATAATATCAGCATTGTCAAAAAGGCCAATATTTACTTTGACGGCAAGGTCACCAGCCGCACCCTCGTGTTTTCGGACGGGTCCAGAAAGACGCTGGGAGTTATGCTGCCTGGAGAATATCATTTCAACACGGCAGACAAAGAGATCATGGAGATTCTTGCAGGTGACCTGGAAGTGCTGCTGCCCGGATCAGATGGGTGGAAGCCGATCAAAGGCGGGGAAGCATTTGAAGTTCCTGCCCAGTCCGGATTCGATCTGAAAGTCAGCACCATCACGGATTATTGCTGCTCATTTATCAAATAAGCTCGGAAATGCCATGGCAAATCCCCTGATCCATCTGCGAAATCAACATCTGGGCGGCCAGATCGGCGGCATGGTCGCGGTGTGCTCGTCACACCCGATGGTCCTTCTGGCAGCGATGGAACTGGCCGCGGCGGAGAGACGCCCCCTGCTGGTTGAGGCTACAGCCAATCAGGTCAACCTCTCCGGCGGCTACACGGGAATGACCCCCGCGGATTTTTCAGTTTTTATCCATCGGTTATCCGTATCTGTGGGCCTGCCTGCCGAACAGGTCATCATCGGCGCCGATCACCTGGGACCTCATGTCTGGAAGAATGAAACCGCCGCGAGCGCCATGGCAAATGCCGCGGAACTGGCTTCCCATTGCGTGGCCGCGGGCTTTCGTAAAATTCATCTCGACACCGGGATGCGCTGCGCCGATGATCCGGGCACTGCCCCGTCTCCCGAAATCGCCGCCAAACGGGCCGCGACACTCTGCCTGGCGGCTGAGGCCGCCGCATGCGATCACCGCGATTTAGACCTGCCTCTGTATGTGATCGGAAACGAGGCACCGCCACCCGGCGGCGGCCTGGAAGACGTCTATCACCTGACCGTAACCCATCCGGACAACCTGCTTTCATCGCTGGAACTCTACGAACGGGCTTTTCAGGATGCCGGACTGGACGCTGCCTGGCAGCGGGTAGTGGCCGTGGTGGTCCAGCCCGGCGTGGAATTCGGCGACCGGGTGATCGCCGCCTATGACCGGGATCGGGCAGCAGCGCTTTCCGCCTGTCACGCCCGGTTGCCGGGCTTTATGACCTTTGAAATTCACGCCACGGATTATCAGACGCCGGACGCCCTGAAGCAGATGGTAGCAGATCATTTTATCCTGCTGAAGGCCGGCCCCTGCCTCACATTTGCCTTTCGCGAGGCGGTTTACGCCCTGACACATATCGAAGACGCACGGCCCGGCATTCAAGCGCGCTCGAATCTGCGCAAAATCATGGAAACCCTGATGGACGCCCACCCCCGGCACTGGCAATCCCATTACCCGCGGGGCCAGACGGAATCGCTTTGCTTTCTGCGGAATTACAGTTTTCGGGATCGCATTCGTTATTACTGGGCTTATCCCGAGGCAACAGCCGCTTATGAGCGCCTGATTCAAAACTTAAGTCGCCCCATTCCCGATGCCCTGCTACGGCAGTTCTTCCCAGACCTCTATCCTGAAATTGCGTGTGGCGAACTCCAACCGGATCCTCGGACAATCATCAGGCGTCGCATCCAGAATGCTCTGAAACCTTACACGAAGGCGTGTCGATAAAGCGATGGACAAACCGGCTAAAAACCAAAAGCTGAATTTTTCCCGCAAAAAGCCGCTTCCTTCCCTGATCGCCGCCTTGATGAAGCCAAGTTCCTATAATCATTACGTAAAAGAATGTGAGCTCATCGAAACCCATGCCTCATGGGTCATTTTGACCGGGACGGTTGCCTATAAAATTAAAAAACCGGTCAATCTGGGGTTTCTTGATTTTTCCTCACTTGAAAAACGACGGTTCTGCTGTGAAGAGGAACTGCGGCTGAACCGAAGGCTTGCGCCGGAGATTTACCTGAGGCTGGCGCCGGTTTTTGGGTCGCCCGAACAACCGAAATGGACCGGAAACGGCCAAGCTATTGAGTACGCCGTCAAAATGGCGCAGTTTCCGCAAGAGGCTCAACTGGATCGGGCTCTTGCCGGCGGCAATCTTCAGCCGCGACATATCGATGCGTTTGCCCGTCTGATCGCTTGTTTCCATCAGCAGATCGCCATTGCCGGGACTGACTGCAGCTATGGGGACATAGATCACATCCGAAAACCTGTCCAGGATAATTTTCTTCAGATCCGCAGACACATCCCTGATGGAAAAATACTTCAACCGCTTGCTGAATTGGAAGACTGGACCCGGGCCGGGTTGAATGCGCTGGAGCCGGTCTTTGTGCGCCGCAAATCCGAAGGATTCATCCGGGAATGTCACGGCGACTTGCACCTTCGGAATCTGGCCTGGATCAAGAATACCCCTGTCGTATTTGACTGCATCGAGTTTAATCCCGACTTAAGATGGATAGACGTCATCAGCGATGCGGCGTTTCTGGTCATGGATCTGCGGGACCGTCATCAGCCGCAACTGGCGCAACGATTTTTAAACCTGTACCTGGAACAAACCGGCGACTATATCGGTCTTAATGTTCTGCCGTTTTACCTCACCTACAGGGCACTGGTTCGCGCCAAGGTCAATGCCATCCTGGCAATGGAACCCGGAATCGGCAAAAAGCTGAAGGCTGAAGCCGAAAGGGATTTTTGCAATTACCTGCGGTTTGCAAAGCGTCATGCCGGGCCGGGCAGACCGCAATTGATCATTACTCACGGTATGTCGGCATCGGGAAAAAGCACGCTGACCCAGCCGATCCTCGAGCACCTGGAAGCGATTCGAATCCGCTCCGATGTTGAACGAAAAAGGCTCGTCGGCATGAAACCGGAAGCAGACGGTCATGCCATCCTCGGTGAAGGGATCTATACCGACGAAGCCACGAATCGAACCTATGCCAGACTGGCTGAACTTGCCGGCCAAATACTGGATGCGGGGTATTCGGTGATTGTTGACGCGGCATTTCTTAAAATCGATCAGCGGCGGCGATTTCAACGGCTGGCAGCGGAAAAACAGGCGCCATATATCATTCTGGAATGCATGGCCTCGCCCGAAACACTCCGGCAACGGATTGTCGAACGCCCGAAAAATGCATCCGATGCCGATCCAGCCGTCCTGGAGCATCAACTCCGCAACCGGCACCCCCTGAGTGAAAGCGAAAGGCTTTATACCCTTGAGATCGACACCGAGGTCCCTTTTGATGCCCGGTATCTGTCAGAGAAGATCAGATGCAATCGTCAGGATGCAGGATAAGATCCGGGATCGATAAGAAGGCATTCTCACGATTTTTTAACTTGACATGCCTATCAATCGGGAGAATAATAATTTCTTTTAAAGACTGTTTGTAAAATGTCACTGACTTAAGTAAGTTACCCAGAAAGCCCCAGCGGCCCCCCTTTCCAAAGTGGGGCTTTTTGCTTTAAGTCAATGACACTGATTATATTTAAAAGAAGGTGTCAATTGCAACTGAATGTCAGGGATGTAGCCGGAATTTTCAATATTTCCGAAAAAACCGTTTTTAACTGGATCAAACACCGAAATCTTCCGGTTTATCATGTCGCTGAAGAATACCGGTTCAGCCGTTCGGAACTGCTGGAATGGGCCAGTGCCACGCAAACGGATGTCACATCCGAAATCATCAATGCACCCGACGAAGACCCCTTGCTGATGCCTCGCCTGGATGAGGCGCTGCAGGCAGGCGGAGTGAATTACAGCGTCAGCGGAACGGACATGGCTTCTGTGCTGGATTCGGTCGTACAGGCCCTGAATCTTCCCGGGGAAGCAGACCGGTCCTTTCTTTATCAGGTATTGCTGATGCGGGAATCTCTCGGGTCAACGGGAATCGGCGATGGCATCGCCATTCCTCATGTCCGAAACCCGATTGTTTTGCAGATCCCCAGCTCAATGATTTCCCTGTGTTATCTGGAACAGGCGGTGGACTTCGGCGCTCTGGACGGGCAGCCGGTAAGCATCCTTTTTACCCTCATCAGCCCGACGGTACGCACCCACCTGAACCTGCTCTCGAAGCTGTCATTTGCCTTGTCCGATGCACGATTTAAAACCGTCATCAAGCAGCAGGCTTCCCGTGACGAGATATTTGCCGAAGCCCGGCGCATTGAAGAAAAACTCCCCGCTCACTGATGGCCCCGCCGGCCCCCCTTTGTCAAAAAGAGAGGGGGAGCTTTTTCACGGAAGAATACGGCATGGAATTTCGAGAAAATCATAATGTGAAAGACTAACGATGCGGCTCATTCTGTTCTCCATAATGATTTTGTGTTTCAGCGGCCTTTGCTCCTTTTTCTCCGGCAAAAATCCCCGCTTTGCCAATATCATGGGCGCGGGGGGAACCGTACTGGGATGCCTGATCGGCCTGGTTCCCGCCGCAATCGTACTGTGGACCGGGCAGACAAGGGGATTGCATCGGGCATGGCTCATTCCCTTTGGATCTTTCTCCCTGCAACTGGACGCCCTTTCCGCGTTTTTTCTGTTTACGATTTTGATTCTGTCCGCGGTTGCCGCCATTTACGGCAATACCTATCTGTGGGATTACAGAAACCGGAAAAACCTTGGCGCCTCATGGTTATTTTTCAATATCCTGGTTGCCAGCATGATCCTGGTTGTCATTTCGCATAACGGCGTGCTGTTTCTCATGGCATGGGAAATCATGTCCCTGGCCTCATTTTTTCTGGTAACCTTTGAAAATGAAAGCGAGAACGTCAGAAGGGCCGGATGGATCTACCTGGTTGCCACGCACATCGGAACCGCCTTTCTTTTCGTTCTCTTTATCCTGCTGGCGCATCGGGGGCCATCACTGGATTTTGACCATTTCATGGCTTCCGGCCTGAATGGCACTTCCATGGCCGGTCTGGCATTTCTGCTTTCGGTTATCGGTTTTGGCACCAAAGCCGGCTTCATGCCCTTTCACGTCTGGCTTCCGGAAGCCCACCCGGCTGCCCCCAGCCATGTTTCCGCCGTCATGTCCGGAGTTATGATCAAGACCGGCATCTATGGCCTGCTGCGGATGCTGACCTTTCTGGGCCGCCCGGAACCTTGGTGGGGATGGCTGCTAATCGCCATCGGACTGGGCTCGGGCATTCTGGGAGTTCTGTTCGCTTTGGCTCAGCATGATCTGAAACGACTGCTGGCGTATTCAAGCGTTGAGAATATCGGTATCATCACCCTGGGGCTGGGACTGGGCGTGTTGGGACTGGCTTTGAATCAACCGGCTCTGGCGGTTCTGGGATTTGGTGGTGGTCTGCTGCATGTGCTGAATCATGCCCTTTTCAAGGGTCTGCTCTTTCTTGGCGCGGGTGCGGTGTTACATGCAACCGGTGTGCGGAACATCGAGCAGTTGGGTGGACTGATGCGCCACATGCCCTGGACCGGAACGCTTTTTCTGACCGGATCATTCGCCATCTGCGGTCTGCCGCCGTTCAATGGTTTTGTGAGCGAATTCCTCATTTATGTCGGGGCTTTCATGGGCACGGGGCTTTCAGGAGTTTCGCTTTCCAGCATCGGTGTCATCACCGGACTGGCCGCAATTGGCGGGTTGGCAGCCGCCTGCTTTACCAGGGCCTTTGGCATTGTTTTCCTGGGCGAACCCCGGCATACCCCTGCCCTACAGGGACATGAAATCGGCTGGGGCATGCGCATCCCGATGCTGCTCCTGGCACTTGGCTGCCTGTCTATCGGGCTTTTGGCGCCCTTCATCATTTCAACCATGAATCCGGTGATCGGAAACGTCACCGGTTTGTTGAAAAACGACATTGCTGCTCACCTTGCAATAGTGACCCTGCCGCTTCAGCGGGTAACGGTGCTCTCATGCATTTTTATCCTGATACTGGGGCTCTTGATCACTTTGCGCAGCCGCCTGCTTTCCGGCAGAACGCCCCTGGAAAGCAACACGTGGGACTGCGGTTTTCTCAAGCCCACGGCCCGCATGCAGTATACGGCATCCTCTTACGCACAACCCATTACCGCCATGTTTGGCTTTTTTTTGCAGACGCATCGAAAGATGCATGCGCCGGAAGGGCTTTTCCCATCCAAAGCCAGCCTGCATACCCACACCGATGATGTCTTTTCAAAAAGCCTCTTCCAGCCCCTTTTCCGCGGCATCGAGCGGCTTTTTCTGCGATTGCACTGGTTGCAACAAGGCCGCGTTCAAATCTATATTCTCTACGTGGCCGTAACGCTTTTAGCCCTTTTGATCTGGAACCTGAGATAACCCTTTTATGCAAAGCCAATCCATACTGCATCCGCTGGCGGCACTGATCCTATCCCCGCTGCTTCCGGGAATCATCAACCGGACCAAGGCGTATTTTGCAGGCCGAAAGGGTCAGCCGCTGCTGCAAGCGTATTACGACCTGGCCCGATTGTTTCAAAAAACCCCGGTTTACAGCCACACCACCAGTTGGATATTTCGCGCAGGTCCTCTCGTGGGACTGGCCTCCGCAATCACGGCGCTGCTGGTGCTGCCCATCGGCGGCGGTGCGGCATGCCTCAATTTTACCGGAGATCTGATTTTTCTGATATATCTTCTTGGCGTGATGCGTTTTTTTACGGTTGTCGCAGCTCTTGACACCGGCTCTGCATTCGAAGGCATGGGCGCCAGCCGGGAAGTCCAGTTTTCCGTTTTGGCGGAACCCGCCCTGCTGCTCAGTCTTCTGGCAATGGGGGAAATTGGGGATCTTGCCTTGGCTGCCGGCGTACCGGAACCCCTTCCCCGTCTTTCGCTTTCCGGAATCTATACCAGCCTGTCGTTTTCCGCCTGGATGCATTCCGGAACGGTTCTCCTTCTGGCAGCCAGCGCCCTGTTGATCATTCTTCTGGCTGAAAACGCACGGATTCCGGTTGACGATCCCACTACCCACCTGGAGCTGACCATGATTCACGAAGTCATGGTGCTGGATCACAGTGGACCGGACTTTGCAATGATTCTATATGGCGCGGCGATCAAACTCTGGATATTCAGCGCACTGCTGGCAGGCGTACTGGTTCCCGTTCGCTCGGGAAATTATCTGCTGGATGGCGCGGCAACTCTCGGCGGAATCTTTCTTTTGGCCGTTGGCATCGGCGTGATTGAATCTTCGATGGCGCGGCTGCGACTGCTGCGCGTTCCTCAACTGCTGTCCGGCGCGGGCGTTCTGGCCATTCTGGCGCTTGTTCTGGTGTTAAAGGGATAATGGAGTGTCATGGAACTGTGGATTGATGCACTGATTGTTCTGCTGATTCTGACCAACCTGAAGCTGATCGGCTCCAGCCGATTGAGCGCCTGCATTCGCATCGTGGCGCTTCAGGGGATTTTGCTCGGGATTCTTCCGGGACTGGTGGGTGCAGGCCAGATGACGCTTCGGGCCATCCTGCTCTCGGCAATGACCGTCGTGCTCAAGGGCATTGTTTTTCCGTGGCTGCTGCTAAGATCCATGCGCTCCTCCAGCGTGCGAAGAGAAATGGAACCGTTTATCGGATATTCCACCTCGATGCTGGTCAGTGTCGGCCTGCTGGCGCTGGCCATATGGATGGGCAGTCAGCTCCCGCTGCCGATTCCCCTGAAATCGCCGCTGGTTGTGCCGCTTTCCCTGTTTACCATCATGGTCGGACTGCTGGCAATTGTCAGCCGGAGAAAAGCCCTGTCACAGGTATTGGGCTACCTGGTCATGGAAAACGGCATTTATGCATTCGGACTGGCATTGGCCTTGAAGGAGCCCCTTCTGGTCGAGCTGGGGACCCTTCTGGACGTTTTCATGGCAGTTTTTGTAATGGGCATCGCCATTTTCCACATCAACCGGGAGTTCGATCATATCGATACGGACCTGCTGAGCACATTAAAGGGCTGACATGATTCTGGCATTGATTTTTCTTCCGGTTGCGGCAGCCCTGGCGGTATTCGGGCTGAAACACGCAACAGCCATCCGGGCCGTGCTCATGGCAGCCGCCATCGGTCATGCCGTGCTGACTTCCCTGGCATGGATTTACCCGCCGGCGCCTGTTCTGGATGGCTGGCTGCTTCTCGATGCCACGGGGCTTCTCTTTCTGAGCATTACCAGCGCGCTCTTTGTGGTGGTATCCCTTTACGCCCTGGGATATCTGCAACGGGAGGACTGGGGAAAGCGCCAGGACTTTGAAGACGGCTTTCTATTCACCAATTCCAGGGAATCGGCCTTTGTCTGCTGCCTGCTGCTTTTTCTGGCAATGATGACCCTGGTCACCGTGAGTCAGCACTTCGGGCTCATCTGGGTGACGGTCGAGGCCACAACGCTGGCCAGCGCGCCCCTGATCTATTTCCACCGGCACCGTAGATCTCTTGAGGCCACCTGGAAATACATCATGATCTGCTCGGTCGGCATCGCACTGGCACTTCTGGGAAATTTCTTTCTGGCTGTCGCCGCCACCCTGTCTGAAACCGAACATGTACCGATGCTGCTTTCAAGCCTGACCGGAAAGGCTTCGCTGCTGCATGTCCCCTGGCTGAAAGCCGCATTTCTCTTTCTGCTGGTGGGGTACGGCACCAAGCTGGGGCTGGCACCGATGCACACCTGGCTGCCGGATGCACACAGCGAGTCTCCATCGGTCATTTCCGCGCTGCTTTCCGGAGCCCTGCTGAACTGTGCCTTCCTGGCCATATTGCGAGCCCAGCAGGTCTGCGTTGCGGCCGGCCAGGGCCTTTTCGGACAGAACCTGCTGCTGGGATTCGGACTTTTTTCCATGATCGTTGCCGCGGCCTTTATGCTGCGACAACTGGATTTCAAACGGATGCTGGCGTATTCAAGCGTGGAGCATGTCGGCATTCTGTCACTGGGCGTCGGCCTTGGCGCCCATGCCGGATACGGCGCCATGCTTCACGCGGTCAACCATTCTTTGACCAAGGGCATGCTGTTTCTGGTCGCCGGAAATATCCTGGCTGTCTATCAGAGCAAATCCACCCGGGAAGTGCGCGGTGTCATCCGCGTCCTTCCGGCTTCCGGCGCGCTCTGGGTTATCGGCTTTCTGGCCATCACAGGCTCTCCGCCATTTGGAACGTTTCTGAGCGAGCTGGTCATCCTGAAGTCCGCCCTGGATCAGGGGCGATTTGTCATTGCCGCCGCTTATCTGCTGATCCTGTGCATTATTTTTGTGGCCATGGCCGCTATCGTGCTTCCAATGGCCCAAGGGAACCCTGAAGGATTGCCTGCGGGGCATAGAAGCCCCCCGCCTTCTTTTTTTTCCGGAGAGTCGCCGCTTGCCGTCATCCCCCCCCTGATGCTGGGAGCCGCGGTTCTGGTGCTGGGCCTTTACATTCCGCCCTTCCTTCAAAAGGTTCTGGAACAGGCGGCAAGAACCATCGGGGCGGTTTAATGCAGACAGCTCAGGTTACAGGAGTGATCATCCATGTCCGATTCAGTCCCTGAACGGTTTTTCCTTTCCAGCGGACAGGCGAAAGACATCCGGAACGCGCCCGTCCTCAGCATGGAAGCGTTTCAAGATGCCGTAATCCATGCGGTTGAGGAAGGGGGAAGGATTTCAGCCTTGTTCGTTCAGCCTCTGCATGGCCGCAGCATGCGTCTGTGGGCCATGCTGTCGCAGGACAGCCGTTCGCGTATTCTGCCGCTTTGCACCGATACGGAGGAGGAAGCCTTTCCTTCCCTGACCCCGCTCTGCGCCCAGGCGCACTGGTTTGAACGGGAGATTCATGAACAGTGGCGCTTACTGCCCAAAGGCCATCCCTGGCTGAAACCCATTCGCTTCCATGCGCCATACAGGCAAAACCATCAACAACCCCCTGCCGGAAAGGGGCCGGAAATCGGCGTGACGGACTTTTTTCAGGTTGAAGGCGAAGAAATCCACGAGGTCGCTGTCGGACCCGTGCATGCCGGCATCATCGAGCCGGGACATTTTAGGTTTCAGTGTCACGGAGAAGAAGTGCTTCACCTTGAAATTTCTCTGGGCTATCAGCATCGCGGCGTTGAAAGGCGCCTCTTGGGCGGCCCCGGCAACCGGACGATTCATTACATGGAAACGTTGTCGGGCGATACCAGCATCGGCCATGCAACCGCCTACTGCCAGACACTTGAGGCACTTTCCGGGGTTCGCATTTCAGCCAGAGCCCAGGTCATCCGGGGCATTGTGCTGGAACTGGAACGTATTGCCAATCACACCGGGGATATGGGAGCCCTTGCGGGAGATGTGGGCTTTCTTCCCACGCTCTCTTATTGCGGACGCATTCGCGGAGATATTCTCAATATGACGGGACTGATTTGCGGCAACCGCTTTGGTCGCGGCATCCTCAGACCCGGAGGCGTTGCCTTCGATATTGACGCGGAAATGACCAAAGCGCTGCTCAGCCGGCTCGATGTCGCTGAAAAAGACCTGACCGTTGCCATCAACCTGCTCTGGAAAACATCTTCCGTGATGGCGCGTTTCGAGGGAACCGGTGCCGTCAGCCGGGAAATGGCCGAACTCATGGGTCTGGTCGGCCCTGCAGCCCGGGCCTGCGGCATCGAAAGAGACGCGCGAAAGGATATGCCTGAAGGGATTTTCCGGTTTACACAGATTCCGGTTTCCACCTGGAACACGGGAGATGTTCTGGGCCGGGCTCATGTCCGGTGGCTCGAAATTCAACGATCCATTGCGTTTATCCGCGAACAGCTCCAAAGTCTGCCGGAGGGCCAGTTGCAAAGCACACTGCCTCCCCTGCCTCCGGACCGATTGGCCGTTTCTCTGGTGGAAGGCTGGCGCGGAGAGATCTGTCATGTGGCGCTGACCGACAGCCAGGGGCGTTTTGCCATCTATAAAATTGTCGATCCCTCGTTTCACAACTGGTTCGGCCTGGCCTTTGCACTACGGAATCAGCAGATTTCCGACTTTCCGCTCTGCAACAAGAGCTTTAACCTGTCCTACTGCGGACATGATTTGTGACAGGTGTCAAGAACCAAAAAGGATGATACAAAGATGTTAGACACACTTCTGGCGCGAATCCAGCAGAAACACCGGACGATAAAGTTTCCGGACGGCCCTCCGCCCGAGCTTCCGGATCGGTTTATGGGGCGTCCGGTCATCAATTCAAAGGATTGCCCTTCGGGCTGCGCCCGGTGTGTGGAACTCTGTCCCACCCAGGCCATCACACAATCAGAAGGTTTTGGGCTGGATCTGGGAGCATGCCTTTTCTGCGCGGAATGCACCCGGGTCTGTCCGCGCCAGAATATTCACTTTACAAAGGATTATTGCATGGCCGTGCGTAGGCGCGATGATTTGCGAATCAACGATGTCCGACGATTTCAGCATGCAATGGCCCTGGATCAATGTTTAAAGCGCCTGTTCGGCCGATCCCTGAAACTGCGACAGGTGAGCGCCGGCGGTTGCAACGCCTGCGAAGCCGACACGAACGTTCTGGGCACCGTGGGCTGGGATCTTGGCAGATTCGGCATTCAGTTCGTTGCTTCGCCCCGTCATGCGGACGGGCTGCTCATCACCGGCCCGGTAACGGAAAATATGCGCATGGCTCTTCTGAAGACCTACGCGGCTGTCCCGGAACCCAAAATCGTGATCGCCGTCGGGGCCTGCGCCATTTCCGGCGGACCCTATAAAGACCATGAAGAAGTCCATAACGGGGCCTGCGATCTGCTGCCTGTTGATCTGCTGATTCCCGGCTGTCCGCCCCACCCGCTGACGATTCTGGATGGACTTCTAAGGCTCATCGGTCGAATTGAAACCTGATGGCTTCGTAAAAGTCCAATATCTGCGTTACGCTTCATCCTTCGTCATTGCGACGTACCCAATAGCCTGGATTCCCATGTGTATAAATGCGATCTAACACATCAATCGTGTTGAAATTGATTCTACGCAGGTTTCCAGTCAAATAATATTATTTAATATAGTAAACTTATAAACATATAGCAACATA
>Ga0268283_1000193_pt1 | contig 55234 bp, 56 predicted proteins | sample saktaG_13_FD_190140 | JGI IMG/M metagenome (GOLD analysis project Ga0268283, IMG submission 190140) | Saline water microbial communities from Sakinaw Lake, British Columbia, Canada - sak_2013_06_06_36m | ecosystem: Environmental > Aquatic > Non-marine Saline and Alkaline > Saline ...
TCACACGCTTGACCGATGACGATTGGACCTGATCCAATGAGAAGTATCGTTTTAATGTCGTCGCGTTTTGGCATGCTTACCCTTTTGTCAGAAAAATTTGTCAATTATAGGGCAAAAGCACTTAAAAGCTGATTTATTTAACCTTGGTTATGACATGAAAATAGGTAGGGTTTTTAGCATAAAAATAGGGTTCAACCACAGCACTTTGGTAACCGCTTGCTTTGGAAATAGAGATTACTTTGCCTACTTTGAGTCCTGAGAAGAAAATTCGATCCAATCCTGAGGTAACGATTTCATCCCCCACATAAATGGGTATCCATGTGGGGATAAATTCAACAACAAGGCGGCGTTCATTATTGCCTCGAATAATCCCCGGAGCTTGAGAGTTTCCGACTGAAACGGCATACGAACTTTTGATGTCACCGTTGAGCAGTGCCATAGGGGAATGATTTTTAGAGACAACAATACCGGCAACGTAGCCTCGATAAATTAAACCATACACGCGAGCAGGATCAAAGTGTTCCATTTCAAGCCATAACTTATGAGGATCACCCATGCGCACGTAAGAGATGGTGCGTACAAGTTCAACTTCGGGAAGTATTTTGATGGAGCTGTTTTGCAGTTTCAATAAATTTTGGTATTCGCTTGCTACTTGGTGAAGGGTTAAGAGCTCTTGTTCATAATAGCGGTTGCGCTGTTGCAACTGCGTGATGGTTTTTTCTTGCGCAATGTGTTTGGTAAGAGAGTTTTGAAAACCCTGAATTTGATCCAAATAGGCAATTTTGATGTTTTGAGAGAGATGAATAAAGGGAGTTTGTAAAAAAGGGCTAAAATAAAGCGCCCCGCTCACACACGCAAGAAGAAGGAGTGTGAGAGAAATACGCTGTTTATTCATTATCGAAAAGTTCGTGAAGTTGATCAATCTCTTCGAGTGCTCGCCCCGTACCGCGTGCTACACACAATAATGGTTCGTCTGCAACGTAAACAGGGATTTTGATGGTTTCAGAGAGATACTTATCCAGTTGACGAATCAATGCTCCGCCCCCTGTCAAGATAACACCGTTGTTGACAATATCGCCCGCTAAATCAGGAGGCATATTTTCAAGAACATCACGTAATGCTTCCAGAATCTCTTTGAGAGGATCACGCATCGCTTCACGGGCATCTTCACTGGAAAGTTCAAGTGAGGTTAGCAAACCTTCTACTTGATCGCGACCGTTGATAATCATTTTGAGCTCTTGTGCAAGCGGCATTGCTGTACCGATATTGATTTTAATGTCTTCTGCGATACGTTCACCGATAAGGAGATTGTATTTGCGTTTGACGTAATCCATAATAGCACGGTCAATTTTGTCTCCTGCAACACGAATAGAACGACACAGCACCAATCCGCCCAAAGAGATAACACCGATTTCCGTTGTTCCGCCACCGATGTCAACAATGACATTTCCCTTTGGTTCACGAATATCAATTCCGGCACCGATAGCGGCAGCCATAGGCTCATCGATGAGATAGACTTCACGAGCCCCTGCGCTCATTGCTGATTCACGTACCGCTTTACGTTCTACTTGTGTTAATCCGTAAGGGATACAAATGATAATACGCGGGCTGATAAGGTTTCGTCGTCCGTGCGCTTTTTCGATAAATCGGCGAATCATTTTTTCAGTCATATCAAAATCGGCAATAACTCCATCTTTCATAGGACGGATGGCTTTGATATTTCCCGGTGTTTTACCAACCATTTCTTTGGCTTCACGCCCTACTGCGAGAACTCTTTGTTGACCGTATTTTTCTGTTTTGACCGCAACAACGGAAGGCTCGTTGATAACAATCCCTTTTCCCTTGACAATAACAAGAGTGTTTGCTGTGCCTAAGTCGATGGCAAGGTCATTTGAAAAGAGTCCGATAAGTTTATTAAATAGCATTATTATGTCCTATGCGCTTTTTTGAGACGTTTTTTTGATGTAAACAGGGATAGACGCTTCATCAACCACTTCTTTGGTAATAATCACTTCATATCCGCTGTATTCTGGGAGCTCGTACATGATTTCACCCATGATTTCCTCTAAGATGGCACGAAGACCGCGTGCTCCTGTTTTGCGTTTAATGGCTTTTGCGGCAATGGCGTTCAATGCCTCTTTTTCAAAAGTGAGCTCAACATCATCAATGGCAAAAAGTTTGATGTATTGTTTTGCGAGACAGTTTTTTGGCTCCGTGAGGATACGAACCATCTCATCTTCGGTAATTTTATTGAGCGATGCAATAATCGGAAGACGTCCAATGAGTTCGGGGATAAGACCGTAACTGACCAAATCATCAGGCTCAACGTTCTCAAAGCTGTCATCACTCTCAGTAGGGTTACGTTTTTCATGACCAAAGCCCATAACGTTTTTCCCTTGTTTACGCTCCAAAATTTGTCCTAAGCCATCAAAAGCTCCGCCGCAAATGAAGAGGATTCCAGACGTATCAATTTGGATAAAGTCTTGATTTGGATGCTTACGTCCCCCTTTGGGAGGGATATTGACGATAGCCCCTTCGATGATTTTCAAAAGAGCTTGCTGAACCCCTTCGCCCGATACATCGCGGGTGATAGAACGGTTTTCAGACATACGGGAAATTTTATCGATTTCATCGATAAAGACGATTCCCTGTTGTGCTCGCTCAATGTCACCATCAGCAGCTTGGAGGAGTTTGGTGAGGATGTTTTCGACATCTTCACCCACATATCCAGCTTCCGTAAGACTGGTTGCATCGGCAATGGCAATAGGGACATTAAGAACACGGGCAATGGTCTGTGCCATGAGCGTTTTACCGCTTCCGGTAGGTCCGATGAGCAAGACATTGGATTTGGCAATTTCCGTATCATCGTTGACATTATGATGTTTGAAAATTCGTTTGTAGTGATTGTAAACCGCAACAGAGAGAAGTTTACGGGCACGTTCTTGACCGATAATGTATTGGCTTAAAAAAGTATTGAGCTCTTTAGGCGTTAACAATTCAGTGCTTAAATATTCACGCGCAGTGGAAGAATCATTGCTGCTTTCTCCAAACATAATTTTATAGGCGGAAAATACACAATTTTTGCAAATGTAAACATTGTTACCTGCAATAAGTGGATTTTGGTCGCTCTCTTGCGCTTCACAAAAGCTGCAATGACGATGATTCATGATTCTTTCCTTTCGAAGGGGATACCCCGTTTGGTGTTGATAATAAAGGTACACATATTTTTGACATACTCACTTGGCGTGGTTTCTAACAGTGTCGCTGCATTTTCTTGGAGCGGTTTCCCTGACTCAAAAAGTTCTCGATAGGCAGCTCGAAGAGCGTCAATATCTTCACGCGCAACATGACGGCGAAGACCATTGAGATTAAGCCCACGAAGTATCGCACGATTGCCTTCAACGAGACAATACGGCGGTACGTCTTGAGAGAGTGCTGATGCGCCGGCAATCATCGCATAGTCCCCGATTTTGACAAACTGATGAATCGGGGTCATACCACCGACAACAGCATGATTTCCCATCTCTACGTGTCCTGCAAGGGTTGCAGCATTGGCAAGGATACAGTAATCTCCGATGATAACATCATGCCCTAAGTGAACATAACCCATGAAGAGATTATGATTACCCACGACGGTTTTAGATCCACCACCTGCGGTTCCCGGGTTAAAAAGGGTGAACTCACGAATGGTATTATGGTCACCGATGATAAGCTCAACCTCTTCACCTGCGTATTTCAAATCCTGCGGAACAGAGCCAAGGACGGCATGGGAAAAAATCGTATTGTTTTCACCAATTGTGGTTTTCCCATAAATGCACGTACTGGCGGCAATTTTTGTCCCTTTTCCAATCGTAGATTGGCTAGAGATAAAACAAAACGGTCCGATTTCAACATCTTCTGCGATAAGAGCACCCTCTTCAATCACTGCGAGTGGAGATATTTTGTTCATAATCTTCTACTTATCCACGATCATGGCTTTGAGTTCGGCTTGAGCAACGAGAGCATCGTCTACGTATGCTTTCCCCTCTAAAACCCAAATAGCGCCTTTGTGTTTGACGACAGTCATTCGATATTCAAGGCGATCTCCCGGACGGACAGGGGCGCGAAATTTTGCACCGTCGATACTCATGAAATAAACGACTTTTTTAGCAGCTTCTTCTTCGGTCATGTCCATACTCTGAAATGCCAAGATTCCGCCAGCTTGCGCCATCCCCTCTAAAATCATAACACCCGGATAAATCGGGTGACCGGGGAAATGACCTTCAAATATTTGTTCACCGATGGTGACATTTTTGAAGCCAACAAGTGACTCGTTGGGAGTAAGATCGGTTACTCTGTCGACGAGGAGAAAAGGGAAACGGTGGGGTAAAATTTTTTGAATTTGAACGACATCTATCATATTTGTAAACACCTTAGGTAAAAAAATCCCCCAATTTTATCGCAAAAATGGTTAATTAATAATAACAGCTTAAATCGTGCTGTTTTTTCTCGCTCCCAAGCTGGAGCTTAGGAGCGAGAAAATAACCTTTTAAAGACGAATAAGTTTCTCTCTCGTATCCTCATACGTTTTCGTCTCTAAAACAAGAGAAATTTTAGAAGTCGGAATTTCATCTACGACAATAATCGCCGAAGTATTGAATGGGTTGCCCGTTAACTGAGCGCGAAGAGAAATTTCAGTGTCGAGTGTAGGAGCATTGAACATCAACTCTTGGGTAGATGTATAGTGTGAGTCGGTGAGGGTATTGAACGTTTCCAGCATAATAAATCGTACCTCTTCACGGTTGAGAAAAAACTGCCCATCAATCTCAAAATCGATCTTTCCCTCGGTCGAAGTACGGCTGATTGTTGAGTAGAAGAGAGGATAGGAAGGGACAATATCATTGCCAACTTTCACTGATGCGTTGAAGAGGCGGTAGTTTAAAAACCGCTCTTTTATGATGCGATAAGAGATATTGGAATCTTCGAGTTCCATACGACGTGTGTAGAGTTCGAGCCGCTCTTCAATAGACGCAGGGAGGATTTGGTGAGAGAGAGGAGAGAACATCTCATCCATTAGACGATGTTGTTGATCGCGTTGCATGGTAAGTCCGAAGATACAACCGCAGTAGTCTTGACGGTAGAGTTGTTCTTCTTTGCTCACACGGCTTTGATCGTTGCTTCCGCCATTTTTACGATAATCAAATGCGATGAATTCGACACCGTGTGAAGCGTGAAATGCATCACCTGATTTTTTGAGTTGTTCTTGTGATTTTAGGGGGCTGACGAGGAGTGTGGTGGTCATGGATGTTTCACCAAGTTCTAATGCTTTATGAGCACTTACCTCGAAACGTCGGTCAAAGCACACTTCACAACGTGCCCCTTTCTCTGGTTCTTTTTCTAAACCTCGGACGGCATCCATCCAGTTTTTATAATCGTATTCGCCTTCGATGAGCTCAATACCCAGTTTTTTACAGCTTCGTTGAACGTCTAAAAGTCGGAGTTGGTATTCGCTGTAAGGATGGATGTTGGGGTCATAGAAGAACCCGACGAGTTTTTCATCGGGGAATTCCTGCTGCAGTTTTTCCATAAAGAAATGGGAATCGACACTGCAACAGATGTGGACTAGCATGGGTAATTCTTTTTGTCATCCCCGACTTGATCGGGGATCCATCTTAAAAGAAAGAGCTGGATTCCCAATCGAGTTGGGAATGACGGGAGGGAAAGCATCTTAGTTCTTTTCTGCCAAAATTTCGACTTTTTCAATAACATCGCGCATAGCGATACTGTCAAGAACCGCCATAGATTGGGCGTCATCTTTTTCGATACCGCCGAATACCGTGTGAACACCATCAAGATGCGGAGTTGCAGCAAAACAGATGAAGAACTGGCTTCCGCCCGTGTTTGGTCCTGCGTGTGCCATTGATAATGTTCCCTTAACGTGACGGTGCGTGTTAAGTGCTGTTTCACAAGGGATTGCCCAACCTGGACCGCCTGTACCAGAACCATGAGGACAACCGCCCTGCGCCATGAATCCTGGGATTACACGGTGAAAATTAAGACCGTTGTAATAGCCATCATTTACCATTGCAGCGAAGTTTGCAACCGTGTTTGGAGTCTCTTCATTGTAAAGTTTAATCCACATAACCCCTTTTGCAGTGGTCATTTTTGCCCATTGGTAACTTGCCATCTCTTCGGGAGTGACAGTATAAGTTTTGAGTTCTTTGCGTCCGAACATAAGTTGATCCTTGAGGGAATTTTTTGCAATTATAGTCGGTTTTTCTTAACCAATCGGATGTAATGGGTTATAATGAGGCAATTTTATTTGACAGGAATGGCATGGAGTCGTGGTTACAGCGTAGATTGTCCCGTATCTCTTTACGAGAACTTAATTTCTATACCATTGTCTTTATCCTCTTTTTCACGGTTATTTTTTCATCATTGCTGATTTACGATGAATATAAAGATTTTTTAAAAACAGCACAGCACGGGATTGAAATCAGTAAAAATACCCTATTAAGCAGTTCTCTTTCGTTTCAAGATTTACCCAAAACACGCTTGATAAAAATAATGGTTGAAATTGCGACGCTGGCATTGATTTTGTTCGGATTTATTGTAGGAATTTCAAAAATTATTAACAGTATGATTGCACGTGACATGGAACGTTTTTTGACGTTTTTTGAATCGGCGCATGAAAAACCACAAGAAATTCTCCCTGATGAACTCTATTTTAATGAGTTCAAAAAAATGGCGGGATATGCCAATGACATGGGGGCAACGATTTACGAGCAAAAAGAGTCCCTTCGCACACTCAACGCGAGTTTGGAAGATCGGGTGAAACAAAAAACAAAAGCGTTGCAGCTCAAAAATGAAGCACTTGAAGAGGAGCAGATGTTTTCACAAGGTCTGCTCGAATCACACAAGCAGTTTATTCGTTACGCGATTCACGAGACTCATACGCCGCTTTCGGTGATTATGGCAAATATTGAGCTGTTTAGTATGAGCGAGGGGCGCAACCGTTATCTTGCCAAAATCGAAGCGGCGGTTAAAAATATCTTTAGTATTTACGATGATTTGAGTTACTTGGTGAAAAAAGATCAGATCGAGTATCCTAAAAAAGCGATGGATTTAGGGGAATACGTCGAAAAACGGCTGGAATTTTTTGATGAGGTTGCCCAATTTTCCAACCTCTCCTTTCAATACAGCAAACCTGAATTTCCGGCATGGATTGTTTTTAATGAAACGAAACTTCAGCGTGTTATTGACAATAATCTTACCAATGCTATTAAATACACTAAAAATGGGGAAGCTATTCGGGTAGGGGTCAGCTCTAATATCGATGCGTGTATTTTTTGGGTTGAGAGCAAATCGCAAAAAATTCAGGATGTGGATAAGATTTTTGAAGCCTACTATCGGGAACGTAAAAAAACCGATGGATTCGGATTGGGACTTAGTTTGGTGAAATCGATTTGTGATGAGGAAGGGGTTGATATTCGTATTGATTCAACAGTTGAATATACCCGTTTTGACTATCAGTTTCCTAAAGGGGGGGATGCGTGAAAATTCTTTTGCTGGAAGATGAACAAATGCTCAGTGAAGCAATCAGTGAATATTTGGTGGCATTAGGGCATCGTGTTGTGACATGCTATGACGGGAGCGAAGCATTGGTGTGTGTCCAAAATGAGAATTTCGATTTGCTCATACTGGATATTAATGTCCCCGGAATCGATGGGCTGGATTTACTCGAACAGCTTCATGTTCTTAAAATTCGTCCTCCTACTATTTACATCAGTGCCTTAGCGGACATCGAGGGGATTAGTCGGGCGTATGATTTGGGGTGTTATGATTATCTCAAAAAACCGTTTCATCTCAAAGAGCTCTCATTGCGTATTGATAAAGTGATGCAAAATTGTCTCATTCCCCAAAGCCATGTACGTCTTTCAAAGAGCTATGCGTATGATGCATCAACCTCGACATTGTTGTGTGATAATGTAACACATCCTCTCTCGAAACGGCAATTGCAAATTATCGATTTATTGGCACGAAATCGTGGTCGTGTTGTTGATTTCGACCAATTTCGCACCTATATATGGGATGATGAATACGTCGATAATGCGACCATTCGAGCGGAAGTAAGTCGTTTCAAAAAAAGTCTCAAAGAAGATTTCATTCAAAATATTCGCGCATTAGGGTATATGATTGATATTCCACGCTCTGTATAACGTTACTTTTTTACTCAGTTTCTTTGTCTCATTCTGATTTTCATGGATAATTTTTTCTAATTTATCAAATGCTACGTTCATGCTACGATTAGTTTTTATGATGATAGTGTAAGAAACCAGAAGGAGCAAAAATGAAACGAGCGATACATTTATCGTTTTTAGCATCAATCATTGTAGCAAATGCTATGGCAGCGGATGATTTGGCTAGCATGTTTAAAGAAGGAAAAGTAAGCGGGCAAATTCGCGCATTTTACATTAACCGTGAAATGATCAACAGTGATTATTCTCGTGATGGATTGGCTATTGGTGGTAAGCTAGGCTATGAAACGGCAACTTTAAATGGATTGTCAGCTGGTGCAATGTTCTATACAACAAGTAAAATAGACAGCACAAATGGTACGGCTTCTCATAATGACAAAACGCTTTTTAACAGTCAAGATAAAGGGTATACCTATCTTGGTCAAGCGTATTTGAATTATAAGGTTGGGAACACCAATGTCAAAGTAGGTCGTCAGGAACTCAATACACCTCTCGCTGGTGGTGATGATGCACGAATGCTGCCCAATACGTTTGAAGCGGCTGTTGTAACCAATACCGATGTTAAAGACACAACATTGGTTGCAGCACATGTTACAGAGATTTCTTATGGGACGTTTTCAAATGCTTATGCAGGTGGAGCATTGGCTTTAGCCAGTGGTTACGGAAATGGTTATTCATCGTTTGGAAGTTCATACGATAATGGACAATACCATTCTATGAGTCAGGCGGCACTTGGTACCAGTGTAAAAAATTCTGGTGTTAGTGCCGTTGCTGCAATTTACAAGGGAATCCCAGGTTTATCATTACAGCTTTGGGACTATTATGCGTATGATATTCTTAATGCTATTTATGCTGAAGCCAACTATGGGTTTTCAATGTCAAATGGTGTAGCACCATATTTCGGGGCACAATACATTCATGAAGGCAATGTCGGTGCTGATTTTGCCGGAAAAGTAAACAGTAATTATGAAGGTGCCAAAGCAGGTGTCAAGGTAGGCAATTTTGATGTTTACGGTGCAGTCTCTCATAACGGTAAAGATAGAAGTGCAACAGCAACTAATGGCGGAACTATCTCCCCGTGGGGCGGAATGCCTGCCTATACTCAGGGCATGGTTACGCGTCATCAATTTTTCGCTGATACGACAGCGTACAAAGCATCTGGGACGTATAATCTGAAAGATATTACCGGTACAAGTACGACAGCAGGTATTTATTATGCTGCTTTTGATATTGGAAATGCTAATGCATATCAAGTTGGTAAAAGTTGGAGAGCTAGTGAATCAGGATTTGACATTATTAATGATGTTCAATCCATCAAAGGACTTCAACTGCGTTTACGTGGAAACTATCAGCGTGAATTTGCACCGCATGATAACCGCAATGAATACCGCATTATTGCAAACTACAACTTTTAAGGAGGTTTCATTATGAAACAAGAGATGGTTGATCGTATTAAAAACGATCCAGATTTTATTCAACTTGTCACTGTGCGAAGTAAATTCGCATGGACATTGACGATTGTGATGTTGGTCATTTATTTTGGCTTTGTATTGACGATTGCGTTTGATCCGTCAATTTTGGGAACACCGCTCTCTGCGGGTTCAGTGACAACAGTAGGTATCCCAGTGGGTGTTGCTGTTATTATTAGTGCCTTTCTTTTGACGGGGATTTATGTACGTCGTGCAAACAGTGAGTTTGATGAGCTTACTCGTCGTATTAAAAGCAAAGCGAAGGGGGAATAATGAAACCAATTATTTTCTTACTATTAGGATCAGCCGGAATATTTGCCGGTGAAGCACTCACTGGTGCAGTTGAAAAACAAGCACTGAATATGTCTGCGATTATCATGTTCTTGATTTTCGTTGGGGCAACACTTGGAATCACGTATTGGGCAGCTAAACGTACCAAAACAGCCAAAGATTTCTATACAGCAGGCGGTGGAATTACAGGTTTTCAAAACGGTATGGCAATCGCGGGAGACTATATGTCTGCGGCATCGTTTTTGGGGATTTCAGCTCTCGTTTATGGTAAAGGGTATGATGGTTTGATCTACTCTATCGGATTCTTGGTTGGATGGCCGATTATTTTGTTTATGGTAGCTGAACAGCTTCGTAACCTTGGTAAATATACATTTGCGGACGTTGCATCGTATCGTTTGCGTCAAACACCTATTCGTACATTAGCAGCATTTGGCTCAATCGTAACGGTTATTTTGTATCTTATCGCTCAAATGGTAGGAGCTGGTAAACTTATTCAACTTCTTTTTGGACTTGATTATGAAGTGGCGGTTGTCCTTGTTGGTGTATTGATGATTCTTTACGTAACATTTGGTGGTATGCTTGCAACGACATGGGTTCAGATTATCAAAGCATTCTTGTTACTTTCAGGGGCAACATTTATGGCAGTTGCGGTTATGGCTCACTATAACTTTAACTTTGAGACATTGTTTGCTACTGCGGTTCAAATGAAAGATGTCACTATTATGGCACCGGGTAAACTGATCAGTGATCCGATTTCGGCGCTTTCATTGGGTATTGCGCTCATGTTCGGTACCGCAGGTCTTCCACATATCCTTATGCGTTTTTTCACCGTTAGTGATGCAAAAGAAGCTCGTAAATCGGTTTTCTATGCGACAGGATTTATCGGGTATTTCTATATCTTGACATTCATCATCGGTTTTGGTGCGATCGTTATGGTATTCCAAAATCCACAATATCTTGATCTTGCAAAACAAGCAGTAGATGGCGGTTCTCCGATTCTTGGCGGCGATAATATGGCGGCAATTCACTTGTCTCATGCAGTAGGCGGTGACTTCTTCCTAGGCTTTATTTCAGCAGTAGCATTTGCAACGATCTTAGCGGTTGTATCGGGTCTTACATTGGCTGGAGCATCGGCAGTTTCACATGACTTGTATGCGAGTGTTATCCGTAAAGGCAAAGCAGACGGGATGATGGAAATGAAAGTTTCTAAAATCGCAACGGTTATTCTTGGTATCGTTGCCATTTATCTTGGTATTGCATTTGAAGAGCAAAACATTGCATTCATGGTTGGATTGGCGTTTGCTATCGCTGCAAGTGCGAACTTCCCGATTTTGTTCCTCTCTATGTATTGGTCAAAACTTACGACTCGCGGTGCATTGTTAGGCGGATCATTGGGTCTTCTGACAGCGGCTGTTTTAGTAGTTCTTGGACCGACCGTATGGGTTGACTTCCTTAAAAATGCAGAACCGATTTTCCCTTATAAATATCCGGCTCTTTTCTCTGTGAGTGCAGCGTTTATCGGAATCTGGTTCTTCTCGATTACGGATAAAAGTGACACTGCGGCTAAAGAGCGTGAAGACTTTGAAGCTCAATATATTCGTGCTCAAACGGGTATTGGTGCTGAGGGTGCAGTAGAACATTAAATCCATTCGTCATTCCCGCGAAGGTGGGAATCCAGCTCTGTATTAAAGGGGATGGATCCCCGGGTCAAGCCCGAGGATGACGAGAAAATATTTCAGGAGTACAGTTTGAGTCTATTTGACCAAAAAGCTTTATTAATGTCGATCCATCCTTTCGACCTTTTAGGCGAGAGGATGATTGAACAACTGATGACCAAAATGGATATTGCTTATTATCCCAAGGAGACGGTTTTAATCGCTCCGAGGGTTCGGGCTCAATCGCTTTGTATTATTATTAAAGGGATTGTGAATGAAACCATCGAAGGTGAACTCCAAAACGTTTACGGAGAGCGTGACAGTTTCGATCCTAACGCACTCATTTATGGAAATACCCAAAGCACGTTTAGCGTAGCAGAAGATCTCATTTGCTATGAACTCCCCAAAGAATCTTTTCTCAATCTTCTTCAAGACGTTGAATCTTTTCAAAACTACTTTATGCAAGACTTCATTACCAAACATCAAAATCTCAAAGAGCGTCAGCATCAAAATGAATTGACCCCTTTTATGATGTCTCGCGTTGATGAAATTTATCTGCACACTCCGTGTTTTGTCGATGCAAGAACATCTATTAAAGATGCATTGGGTGACATGGCACATCAAAATGCCGATGTTATGTTGGTTCGTGATGGTACATCCATCGGGATTGTAACCGATACGAATTTACGTGAAAAAGTCCTTCTGGCAGAAAAAAGTACGCAAGATCCTATCGGCGAGATTGCGACGTTTGGGCTTGTGACAATCGAGCGGAGCGATTTTCTCTTTAACGCCTTGCTTCTTTTCACGAAACACGGAGTCAAACGGTTGATTGTGGTGGAGGATGAGAAGATTGTCGGGATTTTGGAACAGCTTGATTTGTTAAGCCATTTTGCCAATCATACTCATCTCATTGCCGCCTCGATTGATCGTGCTCTAAGTATCGATGAGCTTCAAAATGCACAGCGTTCTTTGACCCATCTTATCAGTTCCTTGACCTCAAAAGGGGTAAAAGTACGGTACATCTCGAAGCTGGTAAGTGAGCTTAATTCCAAAATGTATCGTAAAGTGTTTGAACTGGTAGTTCCCTCAGAGCTTCAGACCAAATGTGCCCTTATCGTGATGGGAAGCGAGGGGAGAGGTGAGCAGATATTGCGTACCGATCAAGACAATGCTCTGATCATCCGTGACGGTGAAAATGAAGCCCAATTTGAGCCGTACATGATGACGTTCAATGAGTATCTACTGCGATTGGGATTCCCAAAATGCAGCGGCAATGTGATGGTGAGCAATTCCTACTGGCGCCGAAGTGTTTCGGGATACAAAGAGATGATTTCCCAGTGGGTGGAGACACTCAATGAAGAGTCACTCATGGCGCTTTCTATCTTTTTGGATGCTTCGTGCGTGGCGGGGGATGAGAGCTTGCTAATCGCGTGCAGAGACTATATTCGTGAGCATTTCGAGGGGCGTAGTGACGTATTGGCGCACTTGGCAAAATCAGCCCTTGCTTTTGATACTCCGTTGAGTCTCTTTTCGGGATTTGTTTTGGGGCGTGCCGAGCATGAGAGCGAACTGGACATCAAAAAAGGGGGAATTTTTGCGATTGTCCACGGTATTCGTGTTTTGGCACTGGAACATAAAATCGGCTCTACCAATACAACCGAGCGGATTAAAGAGCTCAATAACGTCGGATTGTTCGACAAACGGTTTGCCAGTGAGCTAATCGAGGCGTACGATACGTTACTGGGGATACGTTTGCGCTCGATGCTTTCACAAAAGCACACGGGCAAAGAACAAAACTACGTGAATCCCAAACTTTTTAGCAAAACCGATCGGGATTTGCTCAAAGATGCCTTTAAAATTGTCAACACATTTAAAAAATTTCTTACCTACCATTTTCATTTAGGAATGGTTGTGTGATGTTTGAGTCATTGTTGCGTAAATGGAACCGTAAAGGCTTGATTGACGCACAATATGAATGGCTTTTTGATGCGTATGATGGGGATGAAGTGGTCGTTTTTGATACGGAAACGACGGGCTTAAATACGAAAAAAGATGCTGTTTTGAGTATCGGAGCGGTGAAGATTAAGGGGGATAAAATCCTCACATCACAGAGTTTTGAGGTTTTTTTAAAACCAACCAAAGAAATCAGTGTGGAGAGTATCAAAATCCACCATATCCGACCGTGTGATTTGGAACATGCCATAGAGCCCTTAGAGGGGGTAAAAAAGTTTTTGGATTTTATCGGAAATCGTCCCCTCGTAGGTTATTATTTGGAGTTCGACATGGCGATGATGAATCGTCTGATTAAGCCGTGGCTTGGAGTTACCTTGCCCAATAAACAAATCGAAGTTTCAGGGCTTTATTTTGATAAAAAAATTGCTTTGATTCCTCAAGGAAATATTGATTTGCGCTTTGATACAATCCTTCGAGATTTGAAAATCCCAAGGATGGGACAACACAACGCATTGAATGACGCGATTATGACCGCAATGGTCTACATAAAATTACAACACACACTTAAACTATACTAAGGAGCATTAACAATGAACGATACCGTAAAACCAACTTTTCAACCTAACCGAGAGTTTGCCAAGCAAGCCCGTATTAAAAATATGTGTGAATACAATGACCTTCAAACATGGGCACATGAGGATTATGAGGGATTTTGGGGGCACTTTGCCAACGAAAAAATCGATTGGTTTTCTCCGTATACCCAAGTTCTCGATGAGAGTGATGCACCGTTTTACAAATGGTTTGTCAACGGAAAACTCAACGTTGCGCACCAATGTATAGACCGTCATCTAGCTTCTCGCAAAAACAAAGCGGCAATCATTTTTGAGGGCGACAGAGGTGATAAGCAAATCATTACCTATCTTGAACTTTATTACAACGTGAATAAATTTGCAAACCTTCTTAAAAATGAATTTGGTGTCAAAAAAGGTGACCGTGTCGTTATCTATATGCCGATGATTCCAGAAGCTGCGTATGCGATGCTTGCGTGTGCTCGTATCGGTGCGATTCACTCTATCGTATTTGGCGGATTCTCAGCAGAAGCCCTAAAAGACAGAATCGAAGATGCCCAAGCAAAAGTGGTTATCACAGCAGATGGAGCGTATCGTAAAGACAAACCGTATATGCTCAAACCAGTCGTGGATGAGGCGATCAATGCTACATCACCTGTGCAAAAAGTCTTGGTTGTTGAGAGAAATAATGAAGATATTACATGGGTAGCAGGACGCGATTACTCGTACAACGAACTCATTAAAAACCAGTCAAGTAAATGTGAAGCGGAAGTGATGGATGCAGAAGATCCTCTATTCTTGCTCTACACGTCAGGCTCTACCGGAAAACCAAAAGGGGTTCAGCACAACAGTGCAGGCTATATCCTTTGGGCACAAATGACGATGGAATGGGTCTTTGATGTCAAAGAAAACGACACCTACTGGTGTACAGCAGACGTAGGCTGGATTACCGGACACACCTACATCGTTTATGGTCCTCTTGCAATGGGTGCAACGACGGTAATGTTTGAGGGTGTACCTACATACCCAGACGCTGGTCGTCCATGGAAAATGGTCGAAGAGTACAAAATTAACCAATTCTACACCGCTCCAACTGCGATTCGTGTATTGCACAAAATGGGTGAAGATGAGCCAGCCAAATACGACTTGTCCTCTCTAAAAGTCTTGGGTACAGTAGGTGAACCAATCGATCCTCCGGCATGGAAATGGTACTATGAGGCAGTGGGCGGAAGCAAATGCGCCATCGTTGATACCTACTGGCAAACAGAAACTGGCGGACATATCGTCTCTCCATTGCCGGGTGCAACACCGATCAAACCTGCATGCGCAACCTTCCCACTTCCGGGTATCATCGCTGAGATTCTTGATCCTCAAACGGGTATTAAAGTCGAAGCAGGAGAGGCTGGTTATATGTGTGTAACGCGTCCTTGGCCGTCCATGATTCGCGGAATCTGGGGCGATCCTGAACGTTTCGTGAAATCGTATTTCGGTGATGTGAAAAAAGATGGTCAGCCAGTCTATTTTACGGGTGACGGCGCGATCTATGACGAAGACGGATATATCACCATCACGGGTCGTACCGATGATGTTATCAATGTCTCGGGTCACCGTATGGGAACCGCTGAAGTAGAAGCGGCATGTAAAAAACACCCCAACGTTGCAGAAGTAGCCGTTGTCGGTAAACCGCATGAGATAAAAGGTGAGGGAATCTTCGCCTACATCGTTCTCAAAAGCGAAGACACCGTCGGTGAAGAGATGGAGATGGTCAAAGAGATCAACAAAGTCATCATGAAAGAGATCGGTAACATCGCGATTTGTGATGACATCGTTTTCGTACCGGGCTTGCCAAAAACCCGTTCAGGTAAAATCATGCGCCGTATTCTTCGCTCTATCGCAAAAGGCGAAGCAATTACACAAGATATATCGACTCTCGAAGACCCAAGCATCGTTGCTACCATCGAAACGAAAGTTAAAGGGTAAGTTTTAGCCTCTCTCCCGTCATTCCCGCGAAGGCGGGAATCCATCCCCCCAATTTTTAACTATTTCCCTCTAACGTGTTATAATACTCTATCGATGCAGGAGTGATAGAATGCAATCATTAACAATCAATTTTCAAAATCAGCAAATATTTGAGAAAGTGTTATGGCTCTTAGACCATTTTAAAAACGATGGTTTAGAAGTGGTTTCTAAAGAAGAAATCACAAAGGAGTTTGGCAAACTTTCTGAAAAAAGCCTGAATAACGTATGGGATAACACAGAGGACAGTGAGTATGACCGATTTCTCAAAGTATGATGTGGTCGTCGTCAAATTTCCTTTTGCCAGCAGTCTCAAATACAAAGCACGTCCGGCTGTAATCATCTCCTCTCCAACTTACAATCAAACTTCTCGAAATAGTTTGCTTATTTTGGCAATTTCAAGCCAAACTGAAAATAAATTATCCATGGAAGCTTATGTTCATGATTGGAAAGAAGCAGGACTATTAAAACCTTCAATTTTTAAATCATCGGTCGCGACTATCGAAAAAGATGTGATTTTGACACGGTTGGGGACGTTATCGAAAAAAGATGCGGAGCAGTTAGAATTGATGCTCAGTGGGATGTGTTGATTTTTTTAAGTTCGTCATTCCCAACTTGATTGGGAATCCAGCTCGAAAGTAGCCTACTTTTACTTAATATTTATCCTAATATTTGCTTTTTCATTGTTTTTCAGCTATGCTGTTTCTACAAAATAAAACAGGAAAATGAGAAATTTGATGTCTGATATTAAGCTCATTTCTACCAGTCAACTTTCCAAAAATCTTTCCATTACCAAGCATGCTTTAGATGAAATTTTTTTAAGTGCTGGATTTATTCAGCGAGACAATGAAAGTTTCATCCTCACCAAAGCAGGGGAAGAACACGGTGGACAATGGCAAACTCATCCCAAATACGGAACTTATATTGTTTGGCCTGAAAATATTGCTATCCCGAATAAAACCATTACCCAAGGCAAAGAGTTTTTAAAAGCCACCGCTATCGGAAACCGATACAACGTCACGGCACAGAAACTTAATATGATGCTCTCCGAAATCGGATGGATACAACGGTATCTCAAAGGGTGGACGATTACCGCACTTGGTATCAAAAATGGCGGAGTCCAAAAAGAGAACACGCAATCGGGTGTCCCTTATGTCGAATGGCCTGAGAGTATTTTCGATAATCCTGCCTTTGTATCGGTTGTCAAAGAGGTGCAAGGCGATGCAGGTGAAGACACCCAAGCAAAAGTCGATAAATCCGAGGATAATGCTTTTCGTAGTAAGTTTGAAGCGAAGCATCGCGCAACAGATGGGCATTTTGTGCGAAGCAAAGCAGAAATGCTGATAGACAATTGGCTCTATATGGCGGAGATTGTTCATGCGTATGAGCGAAAGCTCCCTATCGAAGAAGAGGTGTATTGTGCCGACGGGTAAAGTGTATATTGAGTTTTGGGGATTAGAAAACGATCCCAAATATGCTGAACGAAAACGGGTGAAAAAAGCGATTTATGAGAAATACAATTTCAAACTAATAGAGCTGAGGGATGAGGATGTTTTCAACCTTGATGATGTACTTCCTAAGATGCTTTTGAAGTTTGGGGTGCAGACGTATTAAAGAATCAATTTAGAGAAATAAGGTGTATAAAAATGGAACTAATTATAGGTGGTTTTATCGGATTCTTGTCAGCAATTGGTAAAGATTTTTTGTTAGAAAAAAGTAAAAATAAACTTAAAGAAAAAGAATTTAAACGAACAAAACTTGAAGAAGTATTTGTTTTAACAAAGTCTTTTTTTGAAGATTCTATTAAGCCAATAGGATATAGAAATAATGCTGATCATTCTAAATTACCTATGATAATAAGATTTTACTTCAACAATTTGAGTCAAGAATATAATTTATTTTTGCTTGCTTATCAAAAATTACAAGAATCTCATTTTGATATTGACAAAAAAGATTTAAATGAGAATACTGAGAAATTTGGAAATCAATATAAATTGTTTATTGATAAAGTTGTTGAAGAGTCAAAGAAATACTACTGAAAACTATGCTATAATTTTTTTGTGAGTATGACTTTCTATTGAATCAATGAGCATAGCCGAGGGGTTTATGCCCCTTGCCCCCTAAATATAATTTAATAATTTCCGCGATATTTCCAGTATTAAAAAACTAACCAATTTTGAACCTGCATATCGACTGCGAGTAGGGGATTATCGGGTTTTATTTGATGTTGTAGAAAATACGGTTTCTATCGGTCGTGTGTTGCATTGGCAAGAGAGTTATGAATAAAATTAAAGTTTTTCTGAAAAAAATCCAAAGCAACTCCCCTAAGGGAGCTCTGTGGTGGGGACGGGACTCGAACCCGCACGTTATTACAACAGTCGCTTGGCAAGCAACCACGTCTACCAATTCCATCACCCCAAAATAAAGTACTTAAGTTTTACTTTCTTTTTGAATGATAGATTTAATTATAGTAAAAAATGACAATTTTAGCAATAGATTTTCAGTAACGAAAATTAAGAGCTTTTAAAGAGCATTGCAATTTTTTTTGACTGGATTCCGTATCAAGTACGGAATGACGAATTTCCCATTATCTAAGCCCCCTTATGCCATAATCCCACACATACAAGGGAGTTCTCATGGCGGCAGGTTCGACGATTTATAAAGTACAGCTTAGCATTGCCGATATGGATCGCAACTACTATGAGACTCATGATATTACGATAGCCCAGCACCCATCCGAAACCGATCTGAGGCTTATGATACGCCTTTCTGCCTTTGCTCTCAATGCGAGTGATCGTTTGATTATTACCAAAGGAATCGGAGGAGATGACGAACCTGAACTGTGGGAAAAAAGCTATGGCGGTGACATCGAGCTTTGGATTGATTTGGGGCAGGTGGATGAGAAACGGTTGCGAAAAGCGTGTGGGCGCTCTGAGCGGGTTATCGTTTATACGTATAACCTTAAAAGTGCAACTGCATGGTGGAAACAGTACGCAGCGACATTCGCACGCTTTAAAAATCTTAGCATGATTCATTTGAATGCAGAGGGGATAGAGAAGCTGTGTGGGAGATCAATGCGGTTGCAATGCAATATCAGTGACACAGAGCTCAGTTTCCACAGTGATCTTGGTGATGTAACCATACTACAAGAAATTTGGCAATAATATTTGGCTTCAATTACCCTTTTATCTTTATATCCGAACATCTAGGTTATACTCACACATCAATTTTAAAAGAATGGATTACTCATGCGCGCAAAAATAGGTACATTTAAAAATAGCATCGCAACCTTGGAACTTACAGAGAGAACTCTTTATCAAAATACATTGATTCTTGGAGAAAATGGATCTGGAAAAACCCATTTGGCAAATAAAATCCGTCATTTCGTCATGGCATGTGGCGTTCCTACTCTTTATCTTGATTTTTCTGATCCGTCCATTGAAAAGATTGAAGAAAAATTTAAAGACTCAGATACATTTTTTTATCTCCGTTTTGAAGAGAGTGAAGAATTTGAAACGGCTCTTAATAAAGCCATTGAAGAGCATCGCAATATTTATATGGCTGTAAATCCGTCTTATTTTGCATCCAAACGCAGTGTTAAGAGTCAATTGTCTAAAACCATTCAAAAGCGTGAATTGCTAGATAACTATTACTACTTTTTCCATGAAATTGAGAGTCTTAACGGTTTTTACACTAAATTTGAAGATTTCCTCTATTATATTTTTGATCTTGTGAATCTTAAGAAATTTGGTTTTACGTTTTTGACACAGCCGAATGAAATTTTTGAAGATCCGCGTATTAAACTTCTCTTTACATTCTTGTATTTGGGACGATGTTCTAATGCCCATTATTACAATACATCGGTGTTGAGAAGTTTAGAGACCAATACGTTTTATTACCAATATCGTATGGACAACCGTTCATTGCTTTTTAACCAAATTAAAAGCGATATTGCAATCATTGATTAATTTTTAAAGGAGACAGAGAGTATGGGAAGAGCGTTCGAATATCGTAAAGCGGCAAAAATGAAGCGTTGGGGCAATATGTCCAGAGTATTTCCAAAGCTGGGCAAAATAATCACAATGGCAGCCAAAGAAGGTGGTGATGATCCCACCATGAATCCGAAGCTGCGCAGTGCCATCATGACAGCAAAAGCTCAGAATATGCCAAAAGACAATATTGAGGCGGCGATAAAAAGAGCTTCAGGTAAAGATGCTATTTCATTAGCTGAGATGAATATTGAGGGAAAAGCTCCTCATGGTGCACTCATCTTTGTTGAATGTGCTACTGATAACAATGCCCGTACGATTTCTAATATCCGAACAATTTTTGGTCGTGCAAAAGGGGAAACGCTTAACAATGGTGCATTAGAGTTTATGTTTAATCGCAAAGCAGTATTTCGATTTCCAACACCTTCTATGGATCTTGAAGAGCTTGAGCTCACTTTGATTGATGCAGGATTGGATTCATTGGAAGAAGAAGAGGGTGAAGTCAGTGTGTATGGTGAGTATACCTCATTTGGCGCTCTCTCGTGTGCGCTTGAAGAATTGGGCATTGAACCTGCAAGTGCCGCACTTGAACGTATTCCAAGTGTTCCGGTAGAGTTTACAGATGAGCAGATGGCTGACATCGAAAAACTCATTGATAAACTTGAAGAAGATGAAGATGTTCAGGCGGTTTATACCAATATCGGATAAAAGGTTATTCCTCGTTTGTGCTATGGTAAATCGTAGCATCGAGCAGTAATGTTTTGGCAAAATGATCTTTGGTTCCTCTTGGAAACTCAGGATCTTTTAGGAGAACAGAGATTTTCTGGCTCCCATTTTTTTTGATAAGACGTTTGAGTTTTATCTCTCCCATCCCATACGCAAAATCCACGAGATACCAACTTTTAAACTCTTTTTTCAAATCTTTAATATAGCGTATTGCTGCATCGGTAGAGCGACATACATCGGTACGCTCATCATTCCCTTTTTTGATTGTAAGCCCGTATGTACGTCCCGACTGTGCCATAAATTGCCATAATCCTGCAGTCCCATGCCCTCGTATCTTACTTCTAAAGTTGGACTCACAATAGGGAATTAGAGAGAAGAATAGAGGAATACCGGCTTCTTCAAACTTTTTTTCAATCTTGATGTGTTCATCTTTGGTTTCTTTATAGCGTTGGGTATGAGCTTTGTAACTAGTAGCGTATTTGTCCCGTAGTCCGTCAAGGGCTTTTATCTCTTCATACAACTCATCTGAGTCTATGGATTGCAGTGAAGCATCCAAGGCAGCATTAGAGGGAGCCGCGTGCACACATGAGAGAGTCAAGACTCCAATAGCTATAAGATTGCGCAATAGGATTTTCATGCTTCGATGTAATCGAGATCTTTATGAAATGTCTCATGAGTATAATAAAGAGCAATAGCTCCTAAACTAAAGCATACCGCTCCAACAATTGCACCGGCACCCAATATCCCATAGCTCTCTTTGAGTGCAATAAACGAGAGGGTGATAGGGACAACTGCACCACGGACAAAATTGGGTGCGGTTGTAGCCACCGTAGCACGGATATTGGTTCCAAACTGTTCTGCTGCCATGGTAATAAAGAGAGCCCAGTAGCCACAAAAAATGCCAAGAGCAAAACAGCTCCAATAAAAGGCATCCGGTGTCGCTCCCGTGAGTGTGTAGTACCATAGAACGCTTATGGCAGAGAGACCCAAAAAGAGGACAAATGCTTTTTTACGGCTTTGAAGTTTTTGGGAGAGATAGCCGCTGCTAAAATCACCGATGGCCAAACCGATATAACAGTACATCAGCGCCGTTCCTGCACTCACTTCACCCGTAATTTGGAGAGCTTTTGCAAACTCAGGGGAAAACATCACCAATACTCCGACAACAAACCACAGCGGAATTCCAATAGCAATGGTTTTAAGATATTTTAGTAAAAGTGTTTGGTGGGTAAAAAGGGAAAAAAAATCACCCCGTTTAATATTCTCACTGAGGTTGTGTTCAAACATTCCTGATTCACGTACTTTGAGGCGTAAAACAAGCAGTGAAAATCCAAGTAAGCCTCCGAAGATGTAGGCATTGCGCCAGTCAAAATGTTGTGAGACCAAATTGGCAGCGACAACACCCAACACACCGAAACTCGCAATGCTCATTACCCCATAACCGCGAAGATGTTTGGGGAGGATTTCAGAAACCAGTGTTACTCCCGCACCAAGTTCCCCTGCAAGACCGATTCCCGCAATAAAACGTAACAGTGCGTATTGCTCCACACTGGTGACAAAAGCGTTGAGAAAATTGGCAACTGAGTAGAGGATGATAGAGGCGAACAATACAGAGAGGCGTCCTTTTTTATCCCCGAGTATCCCCCATAAAATTCCTCCGATGAGCATCCCGCTCATTTGCATATTAAGGATAGTGGAACCCCATGAAGTGATCTCTTCACTTCCCAGACCCAGTTCTCTGAGGCTCGCCACACGGACGACTCCAAATAAAATAAGGTCATAAATATCGACAAAATACCCCATTGCGATAACGATGACCGGGAGGGTGAGAACTTGACGAAGGGTAGAGAGGGAAGAAGACGGCATTAAAACTCCAAAAAATAATAGTGTTTCATTATAATAGGTTTCAACTTAGGAGTGCTTATAAAAGTAGTCATCTCCCTTTAAAAGGTAATTTTCCGTGCCATTATGATTAGACGATATGATCAGGAAGTATTCGGATATTTCTAAGCCAAAAGCTTCGAGCTTTAAATTTGTACTGCATGGGCTGAAGGTTTGAATGTATCCCTTGATGTTGGGTTTTCTTTAAAAGATGAAGCAGTTCCGTATCCATACCAAAAAGATCACAATAGTTGTTTACTGCCATTTCGAATGATTCGGAATGTTTCGACACTATTTGTTTGAGCTGTGTATGGTAGGCTGCCCGTAAAATATCGCCGACACGTTCATGCCGATTTTGGAGATTTATAAGATTTGTAAGCTCTTTTTTGATAGAGGAGAGATCTCCTATCATTGCAAAATGTTCACACAGCTCTAGTTTATGGTGCCATTGTTCTTCAAGCATTTGTCCCCACGGGAGTATCAAAAGTTCAGGATACGTATCCAGCAAATGGTAAGCAGATCGCCATTGGTGATTTTGGATTGCATGGTGAAGATTATAGGCATGTGAAGCAAAATTTTTAAGCCGAATAAAATCCTCTTCATACTGAACTACCTCCCTAAGCTCCTCGAGCAATAAAAAAGCATGCTCAAACGCTTTGGCTTTGAGTGCATCGGTAATTGCCGGAGTAAGTTCTCCGGCTTCGGCAATGAGTCGGAGATAAGAGGGGAGTTTTCGAATAATCGGATAATGTTGGCTTAGCTGTTTAAGGGTTTGATAGTCGTGTGAATGAAGTGCTTTGGAATAGGATTTGAGCACATCGATATGTTGAAGCAGGAGCTGAATGAATGGAGCTTTGACATTGACCATCGAGAAAGGTTGTAGTTTGGCTCTGGCTTCTTTCATTTTTCCGGAAAGTATCCATTTCTGCGCATGAGAAAAGCATTCATCCCATACTTCCTCTGCCTGCAAATACACCGATGTCCTACGCAAAAGCGGGTATTGTTCGATCAAACCGTAAAAAGCAGAGAACTTTTGCTGCTGAAAAAGGTATATGAGCCGACTTATATGTGAAAATGCTGTAAAAAGAGTTGTGATCTCTTTAGATTTGGCAGGGAAAAAGGGAGTTAAAATTGTTTTGGCTTTTTCATTTTCCCCTTTTTCCAAAGCAAGAGAAGCCAAATTGAGCTCTTTTTCAAAGATCGATTCGAGAATTTCATAGGTTTTGTTTTTTTGGAGGAGCGGTTCTTGTTGCGTGTAGCGATACGCTTCTGCATATGCTTTGGAATTTATCAGTGATTCAAAATGATTCAAAGGTTCGAGATCAAAACGGTACACCCCTCCCTTTTCTGTACCGACATAAATCGTTGATTCATCTGCTTTGCAAAGAGAAGTGAGATTTTCATCAAGTTCAATATAGCGGTCGTGAATAATTTGCATTTTTTCACCATCAATCAGGAGAAGGCGGTGATGAGTGGATGCAACAAGAATGTAGGGTTCAGGACCGATTCGGAGTAATTGGGTAATTGAACCAAGTGGTGTTGCTAGACGCTGATTGAGAGATTTGCCATTTCGATCAAGTTTTAAGAGAATTCCGTTTTGATTACCGACGATTAAACTTTCATGATAAAAGAGGAGGGCATTGTTACGAACATACCCCGGATGAAGCCGCTGTGTATGCGTTTGGCTTCGATAATCAGTAATGACGACACTTCCTGCATATCCTGATGTTGCGAGTAAATCTCCCTCAAATTGCAGCACAGATACAAAGTTAAGCTTTGGTTTGATGGTGGAATAGGCGGCATATTCGGGGAAAGAGTGCATTCGTGCAATCATGGTTTTGGCATCGTATCGCCAAAGCAGTACCCGTCCCTCGTCTGTTCCACAGACAAAATGAGAGCCATCAGGGGCAAAAGCCAAAGTGGTGGGATGCTGATGATCAAGTTCAAATTGCCGGATTATTTTTTTTTGATTGAGATCAATCAGATGGAGTGTCTCGCTTTGATCTGTTCCAAAAATCAGCTGCATACCAAGAGGATCAAACGCGCAGATGAGTGTCGTATCATTGGAGAAATTGAGATGTACAATTTTTTCTTTGGATTGATTGATGGTATTGTAGAGATAAATTTCATTCTCAGCGGTTACGATACCCAACCATGGCTTTTGCAGAGGTTCTAAACGGATGATCGATGATGTGAATTGTGTTAAAATACTTTTGATAGGCATTGCACTCTCTCGATGCAAAATAAGTTAGGTGCAGTATAGCGTAATCAAAAGAAGAACTAAGATAGTATTTAAATATGCTATACTAAGTCAGTAAATTTTCATCCTTAGCAAGTGGAGTATCGTAATATGAAGGAAGAGAGAAAAAAAATTATTCGCTTTGCATTAGACTTTGATATTCAGGATATACATACCTATTCAGGATATAAAGGTGATTTGGTTATTAAAATTATAACCAAAGAGAAAGATGCCTTGAGTGCTATTCGAAGCTTTGCTCTTTCTCTGGGAGTTAAAGAAGTGGTCATCAAACAGAATGTAGATATGCGTAATTATGAGATCTTCTGTATTACGGTGGACGAACAGGTATATGGTTTAAAAACAACCAGTGTACTGGATGAACTCCATCCCGATCATCTTGTTGAAGATCACTGGGATAAAAAAAAGTAAATTAATAGGTTAGATAGTTAGGGATTGCCTTATTCTTGTTCCGGTTAAAAAGACATAGTCCTTTCCTGTGAGGGTCACTCGAAATTTCTTTTGTTGTAAATATTTTTTGCAGTAATAGACATCTTTGTAAAGTAGCGTCATCTCAGAATATGGATAATTAGGTGCTTTGGCCCCATAGATCATCTCTCCTCCCATCCAGCGACAGTTGGGAAATCCTAAAATCATTGCTCCATTGGGTGTCAGATACTCTTGAACGAGCTTCATAAAGAGCAGTTTGAAATCGATTCCGGGACTTTGGAGTGTCCCGATGGTAATGATGAGGTCAAACTTTCCTAATTCCAGTGAAGCAAGATTGTTAATATCATGGACATAAAAAGTTGCATTTCCCTCAGTAAATCGCTCTCGTGCGTGATCAATAGCCGTTTGGGAATGATCGATTCCAATGAGTTCGAGATTGAGATACTCTTCATGGCTCAAAATTTGACGGATAAGGTCAAACTCATCTCCCGTATTAATCCCAAGATTAAGAATCCGTTTTTTTTCTCCGACATGAACACTTCGCAGTGCACGCAGGTACGGAGAGAGAAAGGCAGGTTCTTCATTTTTGTGGAGTGCGGCAAAGCGTGATTCGACCCCGTATTTTTCTTCTTTGGCATCACTGTGATGAAAGGAGTCACTGAGGTCGAGTTTTTCATAGATAATTTGGACGGTATGTGCAGAGGCTATTGTCGGTGTAAGAAGACGGCAAAAAAGAATTTCTCCCAAATCGCTCCATGCTTTGTATCCTCGATAAAGGTAGCTTTTTTCTTCGATTGTAACTCTCTCACCGGCGTAGGTACCGCGTAGAATATCAGGATTGAGGACTTCGAAGGCTACGGTATCGGATTCTTTGAGCGACTCATTCGCCCATGTGAGGATTTCGGTCATGGATTCTATGGTAAAGGTTTTCAAAATAAATCCCACGGTGTACTCCACGCTTCAAGCTGTGTTTTACACTCTTCACTCACAAACCGTTCCCCATTCTCGGGAGGTGAAACAAAACTGAATTCCTCACCATTGAGATGAAACTGCAGTGCGAATGCGTGCAGATACCCTCTCTCTTCTTTACGTGCTTCGCAGACATTGGCGTAGCGTTCATCTCCTGCGATGGGAGAACCGAGACTTTTAAGGGCAACACGGATTTGATGGGTTTTTCCTGTATGGGGTTTGATGAGAAAAAAGCGCTCGTGGGTGCGTAAGGCACAGCTGACAAACTGTGTGATGGCAGGATTGTCCATGGTAGAGAGGAGCTTATAATCTCCTCGTCTGGCACTTGTCATGTCCCCTTTTATCCACCCTTGTTTCTTTTTTGGTTTTCGCATCGAAATGGCTATATAGTATTTTTCGATTTTTCGATTTTCAAAAAGCCTTCCAAATTCCGCCGCGACTTCGGAACTTTTGGCGAATATGACAAGCCCCGATGTCATTTTATCGAGGCGATGGACGGGAAAGAGAGGAATCCCTAATTGTTGGCTCATGATCACGACGAATCCGGCCTCTTCTTCGGAGTGAAAATTGACTCCAGTATCTTTGATGGTGATAACAAAATGATTGTTTTCATATAAAACATGCGATTTTTTCGGATTGTCAGCCAAGCAGTCTCTTTGGGGTGTAATAGATATATGATTGTACCGCAATGGTGGTACAATCTGTGTGAATAGTGGTTGATTTTATATCGATCATGTTTAGGAGGTAGACTATGGATAATAATGTTTATACTTGTCCCATGCACTCAGAAGTTCAGCAAAAAGGTCCTGGAAGTTGCCCAAAATGCGGGATGGCACTTGAGCCGCGTACGGTGCGACTAGAAGAAGATAAGAATGAAATAAAAGAGATGACACGTTGTTTTTGGTTCAGTACGGTATTAGCAGGCTTAGTCTTTCTCAGTGCTATGGGCTCTGAAATGTGGCCAGAAGCGGTTGCCAATGTCATTGATCCCAAAAGCCGTCAGTGGCTTGAGCTGATAATCTCTGCACCCGTAGTATGGTGGGGTGGCTGGATCTTTTTTGTACGTGGATGGCAATCTATCCTGACCCGTAATCTTAATATGTTTACCCTCATAGCACTTGGTGTCAGTACTGCGTGGATATACAGCTTTATTGCCGTAGTGATCCCTAGTGTTTTTCCCGCAGAGGTATTTAACGATATGGGCGTGGTACCGGTCTATTTTGAGGCGGCATCGGTTATTATCGCATTGGTTTTATTAGGTCAAGTATTGGAGCTGCGTGCACGAAGTCAGACCAATGCTGCCATAAAACTGCTACTTGGGTTGGCGCCGAAGACGGCGCGTATTATCCGTGATGACGGGAGAGAAGAAGATATTGTACTGGAACATGTCCAGTTGGGTGATACTTTACGTATCCGTCCGGGTGAGAAAGTACCGGTGGATGGTGAAGTGATTGAGGGGGAGAGTAATGTTGATGAATCGATGGTGACTGGTGAGCCGATTTCCGTCTCTAAAAGTGTTGGAGCTTGGTTAATCGGTGCTACGGTAAACGGTAGCGGAAGTTTAATTATGCGTGCGGAAAAAGTAGGTTCCGACACTTTATTGGCACAGATTGTTATGATGGTTTCGAAAGCGCAGCGTTCTCGTGCCCCTATTCAAAAATCAGTAGATGTTGTTGCGAGCTATTTTGTACCAGCAGTGATTATTATCGCAATGGCGACTTTTTTCGTGTGGTATTTTTTTGGCCCTGAGCCGGCACTTGCCTATGCCGTAATTAATGCGGTAGCGGTGATGATCATTGCTTGTCCTTGTGCTTTAGGATTGGCGACGCCCATGTCTATTATGGTGGGCACTGGTAAGGGGGCGATGCTTGGCATTTTGATCAAAAATGGCGAAGCGTTGGAGATGATGGAGAAAGTGGACATACTGGTAGTGGACAAGACAGGGACATTGACTGAGGGAAAACCAAAATTGGTTTCGATCACGCTCAATGAGGGTTTTGAGGAGAATGAGAGTTTACGCATGGCAGCTATCTTAGAGCTTTCTAGTGAACATCCTCTAGCTGAAGCCATTGTTCAGGAGGCACAAAAACGAGGATTAAGCCTGGGTAAGTCGGAGAGCTTCCAGTCGGTGACAGGCAAAGGGGTTATCGGTGTTGTAGAGGGTCGAAAGGTAGCATTTGGAAACTTGAAACTTTTGGAGAGTTTAGGCATTGATGTTGGCGATCTATCCAATCGTGCAGACATATTGCGTAGCGAGGGGCAGAGCGTGATATTTTTGGCGATTGATTCTCAAGCAGCAGGGATGATAGGAATTGCTGATCCTATCAAAGAGTCTACACCTGAAGCGATTCGTAATCTGCATGCAGAAGGGATACGGATAGTGATGCTTACCGGTGACAGCCGAATTACCGCTGAAGCGGTAGCTGCAAGATTACAAATTGATGAGGTACAGGCTGAAGTATTGCCGGAACAGAAAGCTGAAGCGGTAAAAAAACTTCAACGCGAGGGACATATAGTCGCTATGGCGGGCGATGGTATTAATGATGCGCCTGCTCTTGCCCAAGCGGATGTTGGTATTGCTATGGGTACCGGCACCGACGTTGCTATGGAGAGTGCTGGGGTGACCCTAATAAAAGGTGATTTACGTGGAATTGTCCGTGCGCGCCGCCTTAGTCGTGCCACCATGCAAAACATTCGTCAAAATCTATTTTTTGCATTTATTTATAACAGTGTTGGTATTTCGATTGCCGCTGGAATACTCTATCCTTTTTTTGGATTGTTACTTTCGCCCATGATCGCCGCGACTGCTATGAGTTTTAGTTCGGTATCGGTGATTGTGAATGCCCTTAGATTACGAAGTCAAAAACTCTAGCACTGGCTAGTAATACTTTCTTTCTCGATGAGTCGATATTCACCGGGCTTTAAATCTTCAAGCATCAGATTACCGATGCGGGAGCGGTGGAGTGCCGTTACGTGATTACCAACTGCCGCGAACATACGGCGTACCTGATGATAGCGCCCTTCGGTGATTTCCAATGTGACGTGTGTATCGTCAATGATGGTTAATTTTGCGGGGAGGCAGGGGCTTTTTTCGCCGTTTAGCATTAATGCCCCTGAAGCAAAAACATCCGTTTCACTACCGTTTAATGGTCGATCCAAAGTTACTTCATAGAGTTTGGGAACATGATATTTTGGAGAGGTGAGGCGATGAAGAAGTTGCCCGTCATCGGTAAGTAACAGCAGTCCGCTCGTCTCTTTATCGAGCCTTCCAATGGTAGAAATTTTAGGATTACGCTGTTGCCACCTTTGCGGAAGCAGTGAATACACGAGTTTCCCTTCCCCGTCATCATGGGAACAGGTCAACCCGCATGGTTTGTTCATTAAAATAACTATCCCCTCACACACATCGAGGGGTTCGCCTCCAAATGCTACGTCGTGATGAAATGCTTTGAAATCGGGTTTGGTGACACAATTTCCAAGAACGGTGACAATACCGCTAGCAATGAGTTTTTTGGATTCACTGCGGCTTGCGTATCCCAGACTGGTGAGGAGTTGGTCGAGTCGTTGTTTAGAGGGTTTCGAGTTTTTCATCAGTCTCTTTGGTGATACGCTCAAACTCGTTACTGGCAATTTCAAGTCGTTCAAACAGATCTTCGATCATTTTTTCATCGGCACCAATTTGTTTGGACACCTCTTGAAGTTTGCCATTTTCCCCTTGTTCAGAGTAGGCTATGAGGAGGGCATGTGATTCTTTGAGCTTATCTTCGAGCTTCATAATCGTGTTCTCACAATGGTCAATCTCTTTTTTAAGAGGATTGAGTAGGCGTGAGCGTTCTTGAATCAGTTCCGCACGTTGCTGCTTTTGCTCTTTTTTATTACTGTTTTGGGTTGCTTTGACAGGTTTAGGGGCATCGGCTATCTCTTCATCCCAACCAATTTTTTCTAAAAATGAGTCATAAGTGCCATCAAAAAACTCAGCACCCCCCTCACGGAAAATAATCAGCTGATCGGCGAGTTCACGTAACAGCATCTCAGAGTGGGTGACGATGACGACGGAGCCATCAAAGCGTTTAAGTGCATCGCACAGGGAATCAATGGATTGCATATCGAGGTGATTGGTTGGTTCGTCCAAAAAGAGGAGGTTGGCAGGGGTGGCGATGATTTTCCCAAACATTACCCGACTTCGTTCACCCCCTGAGAGGATAGAGATCTTTTTATCGGCATCATCACCGCTAAACATCATGGTTCCGCAGATGGAGCGGACACGGACGTTTTGAAGGGTGTTGTCGGCACTTTGGATCTCATTGGCTATCGTACTGTTTTTATCCAGTCGCTCGATATTGGTTTGACCGAAATGGGCAATGGCGGTGGAGGGGTGGGAAATTATTTCTCCCGTAGGTTTGAGAACACCTGCCATCGTGTTGAGAAGCGTTGATTTCCCTTTGCCATTTTTACCGATGATGGCAAGACACTTTTTGGTTTCCAAAATAAATGAGAGATTTTGAAAAAGCAATTCATCCTCAGTGTAGCCAAACGAAAGGTTTTTGACCTCCATGATGACTTTAGCGGGAGTAGGGCGATAGGAAAAGGAGAACGCTAAATCTTTTTCATCCACGAGATTTTCCATGATTCCCATTTTTTCCAACTCTTTGGCTTTGGATTGTGCCATCACTGCGGTGGAAGCCCGGGCTTTGTTTCGAGCCACAAAATCGATGAGTTCTTCCCGTTTTTTATCATGATTGATTTTGGTTTTGACGTACAGCTCATCTTCTTGCGCCATCATGTCATAATATTTATGGCTATCACCTTTGAGTATGGAAACCGTTTTACGACGCAGACCCATCGTGTGGGTACTGACGGAATCCATAAAATCACGATCGTGAGTAATGAGGATGACTTCTCCCTCGAATGCGCGGATAAATGAGGCAAGCCAGCGAAGAGAGACAATATCGAGATAGTTGGTTGGTTCATCCAATAAAAGCAAATTAGGTTCAGTGACGAGGAGCTTGACGAGGTTCATGCGTATTTGATACCCACCTGAAAAACTTAAGGGGTCTTTATCTAAATCATCCAGTGTAAAGCCAAGTCCAAAGAGGATTTTCTCAACCCGATACACTTCATGTTCGGCATCGCCCGTAAGGACGGATGCACATTCATCACGGACGGTTTTATGGGTAAAATGGAGATGTTGGCGTAATGTCCCGATACGGTAATTTTTAGGAATCAGTATCTCACCGTCATCGTAAGCCTCTTCCCCTAAAATAATTTTAAAGAGGGTTGATTTCCCTGAACCGTTACGCCCAACGAAACCGATTTTTTGATTGCTTGAGAGTTTGAGGTTTAGATTCTCAAACAATATCCGTGTGCCGTAGCTTTTGGTGAGGTTATTAATTTGAATCATACGCTAATATTACTCTTCGATTTTATGGGGAAGCTTGCCGGGCATTGCCTCTTTGTTGGCGAGGAGATCTTCGATTTGACGTTTTACTTTGTCGTAGCGAAACTGCTCTTTGAACCCTTGGATACGTCCACCCGCTGCGTTAGGATGTCCCCCGCCATTTGCCCACTCACCCGCCATCATGGCAACGTCCACTTGGTCATGTCCACGTAAGCTCATGGTTCCGCGTGTGCTCACATCGACAATAAAATCAAAATCTGGAAATGCGGTAACGAAACCGTTTCCGATAATCGAGGTATTGCCTAATCCATAGCTCAAAAATCCGCGCCATCCTTTGTAATAGACGGTCATGGTAGAGCGTTTGCTTCCCAGTAATGCCACGATATATTTGGTGGAGAGATTATCGAGAGTATTGTCTGCACTCTCTTTGAAAAATTCTTTTTTCATTTTGTGCAGGGCTTCATCGAGTTTGATGGGGGCATCAGGGACGAAACGCATGGTTGCGGCTTGTTCTAAAAGGGCGAGCTTGTAGTCACGATCCTCATTACCGAACATCACACGGCTGAGCTCTTTCGCATCACTGATGAGGCGCATACATACTTTGCCGTATTCGAAATCTTCCACTTCATCTTGATGCCATAAATCCACGGCATTGACGACTTTGACAAATGCTTCAAGCCATCCCCCAGCACTCAACCCGTAATGCTCAATCGCGTATTCATAGACGATTTTTGTAGCACAGCGATCGGTGTCTAAAAAATACCATGGATACTGTGATGCTGTATCTTTTCCGCTTCCGTGGTGATCGAGGAGGGTGATGGTAATGTTCCAGCCCCCTTCATTGAGCCGATTGATTTCTGTATTGAGCCATCGCGCTTCATCGGGAGTGAGATTAAGGTCACTGATAAGAATAGTAGACGTTTGTTTGGCTTTTTTGATGGTATCGATAATTTCTTCGAGACGGTCCATGACTTCTGCGCCGTAGTTGGCATTGTAGCTAATCATTGTATGTGCGGTTTGAGCCATAACAAGCTGACAGCTGTAGCCATCGAGATCGATGTGGGAAAGGTGATAAAACGTTTTATTCATGAATATCCTATTTGTCTAAAGTGATGGAGCCGAGTACTTCGAATTTGGCGTTTGAATCAATCTCAGCATGAGAAAGAACAACAATGTCGAGATTAAAGCGCTCATAAATCTCTGCCAAAGGGCGGCGAAGTTTTGGGTCAACGATAATGATGATGGGGGAGACTCCACGTTGAAGAAGTTCACTGGCTTTCGCACTGGTCGCTTGAATGAGACCGTTGATTTCCCCTACATTGAGCTGTAATTGGCGAGCACCGTCTCTCTCTTGAGATTTTTCCAGCAGTCGTTGTTCGCTCATGGTTTCAAAGGTTAATAGCTTGATGATTCCATCAGGACTGGTGTAACTTTGGGTGATGATACGTGAAAGTTTGGCGCGAACATGTTCGGTGATAGTATCCACACTTTTGGTGTATTCAGCCACATCGGCAATGGTTTCTAGGATGGTTATCATATCTTTGAGAGGGATGCGTTCGTGCAATAGTGCTTTGAATACCCGTTGAATCAATCCGATATTGGCAACTTTGAGCAAATCATCAATGAGAACAGGATAGTCATTTTTGATCTTATCAATGAGCGATTGTGTCTCTTGACGTGTGAGGAGCTCTTCGGCATGTTTCTTGACCAGTTCGCTCATATGAGTAGAAATGACAGTAGAAGGATCAACCACGGTATATCCGTTGATAATGGCATCCTCTTTGAGTTCAGGAGCAATCCAGAACGCATCCAGACCAAATGCCGGTTCTTTGGTCGCTTCACCTTCAATCTCTCCAATTGCCATTCCGCTGTCCATCGCTAAAAACCGATCAGGCTGAATGAGTCCATCCCCAATCATCACCCCTTTTAGAAGGATGGAATATTGTGTCGGTTTGAGGTGAAGATTGTCACGAATACGCACCTGAGGCATCAAGAATCCAAAATCGGAAGCAATTTTACGACGCATGGATCGAATACGCTCCAACAAATCTCCCCCTTGATTGCCATCGGCAAGACGAATGAGCTGATACCCAAGAGTGAGCTCAAGCATCTCTATTTTGAGAATATCTTCGAGAGCGGCTTCTTCGTCTTTTGTAATCTCTTCATTGGTTTTTCGGCGAGGGGTTGCAGAAGGTGCCCCCTCACTTGACCCCCCAGAAGCTGTTGCACCACTTTTTGTAACAGTTGGGGCAGAAGTAAGGACAAGTTCCCCTTTCTCATATTTGTGAAGCGCGTACCCTAATCCTAAGAAAACCAAACCGACAAATCCCATTGAAATAGTGGGGAGTCCGGGAGTAAGGGCAAACATCATCATGATGACCCCCACGATAATCATAACCTTCGCATTTCCCATCAGTTGTTTGATACTGCCCTCAGCAAAATTCCCCTCATCATTGGAAGCGCGGGTAATCATAATCCCCGTAGCGGTTGAGATGATAAGGGCGGGAATTTGAGAGACCAAACCGTCTCCGATGGTAAGGAGGGTATAGGTCTGAGCGCTTGTTGAGACGTCCAAATCAAACTGAAACATACCGATCAAAAAACCGCCGATAATATTAATAAAGGTGATGATGATCCCAGCAATCGCGTCACCTTTGATAAATTTACCCGATCCGTCCATGGCTCCATAGAAATTAGCATCTTGTAAAATCTCGGCACGACGGCGCTTGGCTTCTCCCTCTTCGATGAGGCCGCTGTTAAGATCCGCGTCAATCGCCATTTGTTTTCCGGGCATCGCATCGAGGGTGAAACGTGCGGCTACTTCGGCGACGCGATTGGAACCTTTAGTGATAACCATAAAATTGATAATGACAATAATGCTAAAAACAATAACCCCGATGACGTAATTGCCACCCACGACAAAATTTCCAAAGCTTGTGATGATGTCACTGACCGCTTCAGGTCCCTCATGCCCTTTGCTTAAAATCATACGGGTAGTCGCAATGTTAAGAGAGAGTCTAAAAAGGGTGATAATTAACAAGAGGGTTGGAAAAGTAGTAAGATCAGTCGGTTTAGGGATGTAAAGCGAAATCAGTAAAATCAAAACCGATAATGAGATGACAATGGCGAGGAAAAAATCGAGCATTCCGCTGGGAAGCGGAACAATAATAATCGCCAAAATTGCCATAACAAAAACAACAACACTTAAATCTCGTGATGCAAAAATTACAGAAATAATGCCTTGTGCGCTGGGAGTTTTATTTTTTGCTTTTGCCAAAAATTACTCTTCTAAAATAGCTTCAAGGGTTAGAACACCTAAAAAAGCATCTACTTTTCCCTGTAATCTATTGAGAAATGGCCACAAAGAGCACGTCATAGCTTTATTGGACGGACACTCTCCTTGTGAGGGAGCGCAGTTAAAGACAGCAGGACTTTTTCCCTCAGCTGCTTCCAGCACTTCAAGGATGGTAATATTGCAACCGGGTCGTGCCAGTTCGAATCCCCCATTTACCCCTTTGAATGATTTTAAAATCCCTTTGCGGGCAAGTGATTGGAGAATTTTGGCTAAAAAACTTTTGGAAATATCGAGTTCACGAGAGAGGGACTCCACATCAAGCGGATGTGACGCTTTGGCTAAAATGATGAGAGATAATAGCGCATATTCGCTCGCACGGGTCATTAGCATTCGGAATCCTTCTCGTAGTAAAGGAGTTATTATAGCTAAAACTACTTAATCGGCATTGTCATATTTTTCTTTGATGTCCAAAAAGAGGGCAAAATTATCAAAAAAGAGATCTACAATTTTTGGATCGAAATGTTTCCCGTGCTCTGATTTGATAAACGAAAATATTTCATTCAATTTCCACCCTTTTTTGTACGAACGTGCACTGCTGATCGCATCCAGAACATCGGCAAAGGCGACAATACGTCCAAAAATATGAATTTCATGACCCTTAAGAGCTCTTGGGTATCCACTTCCATCGTATTTCTCATGGTGCTCGTGAGCAATGATGGCAGCGACTTGAAACAAGGGTAATGAGGAACAGCTAAGGGCATCATATCCTGCTTTGGCATGATGCTTCATAATAGCAAACTCTTCAGGAGTTAATTGTTCAGGTTTATGCAGTACCACATCGGGAGTGGTGACTTTACCGATGTCATGCAACATAGAAGCTGATTGAATTATTGTAGCTTGTTCATCACCAAATCCAAGCAATCTAGCGGTAAGAGCGGCATATTCACCGACCCGCTTAACGTGGGTTGCCGTATCTTGATGATGGTTCTCAGCCAAAGAACCCATCATGGAGATGAGTTCATATTGAGTCTTTTCAATCTGTTGATCTTGGTAAAACTTGAGCTTTAGATGGGTTTGTATCCGTACTAACAACTCTTTGGTTCGAAACGGCTTGATGAGGTAATCGACTCCACCCACTTCGAATGATTTTGTAAGGGCTTCAATATCATTATAAGCGGTTAAAAATATGACCGGTATTTTAGATAAAACCTTTGAGCTCTTGAGATGCTGACACACAGTATAGCCATCCATATGCGGCATCATAATATCGAGCAATATCAAATCAATGGTGATATGTTGCGTTACATAATCCAATGCCTCTTGCCCATCTAATAGAGAAGTGACTTTGTAACCGTTCTTACTCAAAACTGAATTGAGTAGTTGAAGATTGGTTTGAGAATCATCTACGCATAAAATATGAAATGTTTTTTGGTTAATATCGGTCATTAATTATTCTTGATGGTAATAGTATGGTTTAGAAAAGCTTATTATACATATTTTTAAGATTTTTCGGCTATAATTCCGGTTCTGCTTGAAGAGAATTTTCTTTATTCAAGTAAATTTAACTACCCATCAGGAGGCTATTATGGCTTTAGATACGGCTAAAAAAACAGAAATTATTAAAGAATTTCAACGAACAGAGGGTGATACCGGTTCAAGTGAAGTGCAAATTGCATTGCTTTCAAAGCGTATCGGTGATCTTACCGAGCACCTTAAGATTTTCAAAAAAGACCATTCATCACGTTTAGGTCTTTTGAAATTGGTTGGACAACGTCGTCGTTTGATGCGTTATTTGAAACGTACAAACCGTGCAAGCTACAACCAGCTTATCGCTACACTCGGTATCCGCGACAATATCTAACACCTTCTTTCTTCCCCGATTTTCGGGGAATTTCTCCTTTCTTTTTTTCAAACATAATTTTTTTTAAAGTCTAATAAGGCTAAGAAGAGCTGGATTCACCGCAAGGGCACTTCGCCCGCTTTCGCGGGAATGACGGAGTTTTGTCATCCTCGTGCTTGACACGGGGATCCATCTTTAGAAGGTTATGCAAGAAGTCTATTATCTTTCTTCATTTTTTAATTATGCATCGTGATGGTAATGATCCAGCATCCGTTTGTACTCTTCATAAACTTGCTGTACCGATAACGAAGTTTTGTACATTCTGAGTATTTGTCGTATGAAGTCAAGAGGATATTCGATGGTTAATCCGGTATTACGTGCATAAATTGCATCCAATGTTGTGTACATTGCTTCGTAAATCTCTGGATTTTCAGTTTTGAGACGTTCAAGATTGTCTTGGGCTTGGATTAATTTAGTATCGTTAAATTCTCCCCGCTCCTTGGTTGTTTTACGAAATTCCACATACTCTTTCAGACTTTTGCGGTTTAGGACATAGTCAGTAAACGTTTCGATGAGTGACATAATTGCTCCTTGAAAAACATATTGGTGCAATTATTGTACGCCCGAAGTGTAGCATCAGTGTAGCAAGGGAAAATCAAATCCCGAAAATCTTCTTGGCTCTCTCTAAATCCTCTACCGTATCGATCCCAAATCCACTGCTGGCGACTTTTACCATGGATATTTTTTTGCCGTGATAGAGGGCGCGGAGCTGTTCGAGTTTCTCGATGTCCTCCAACGGTGCTTCACCCAGCATACAAAAATCATGCAAGCTTTTTTTCGTAAATCCATAAATACCGATGTGTCCAAAATACGACGCTTCTCCGCTGCGGTTAAACGGGATGGGTGAGCGGGAAAAATAGATGGCATTATGGGCATCATCGGTGATGACTTTTACCATGTTGGGGTCATTTGCTGATTCGGTATTGATGGCGTTGTAGCAACTAGCCATAATGAACGGAGTATTTTGTGATTTTAGCGCGTTAAGGCGTTCGATGAGTTGAACCAAAACTTCGGTTTCGATAAACGGCTCATCGGCTTGAACATTGATTATGAGTTCATCGTCGGCAATGTCGAGGAGTTGGGCGCATTCGTTGATACGGTCGGTTCCGCTTTTATGGGTGGTCGAAGTGAGGCGTGCTTCGATACCATGAACAGCGCAAATTTCTAATATTTTTTCATCATCGCACGCAACAACAACACGGTCGAGTGCCTCAACTCTTTTGGCTGTGCGGATAACCATGGGCAAACCACCGATGTCGGCGAGAACTTTTTGCGGGAAACGGGTAGAAGCAAGACGGGCAGGGATAATAATCATTAGTAAACCTTGGTAACGATATAATTATTAAATTATAACTCAAAGGGAAACAATTGCTTCTTTATCAAATCGATGGTGGCTATTGTTACAACAGTGATTCGATACTTTTGTACGGGTTTATCACTTCCTTTGCACCAAAAGGTCGGATGCTAGATGTCGGGACGGGGTGTGGAATTGTTGGACTTTTGGTCGCGCGTGATTGCGATTTGGCACTTGAGGGAGTTGAAAAACAGAGTCTTTATGTTGAGTTTGCCCGTCGTAATGCGCAGATTAATCATATCCAGTATAGTATCCATGAAGGGGATTTTGCCGAGTTTAATGACCAAAAAGGGTTTGATTGGATTGTTTCCAATCCCCCTTTTTATCATGAAGGTTCCGCAAGAACACAAAACCCAATGGTTCATCAAGCCCGTTACAATATTCATTTGCCAATTGAGATTTTCGCCCGAAAAATCGCGAAACTTTTGAAACCAAAAGGGCAAGTAGCTATCTGTTATGACGCGAGGCAATTTGTCGCAGTGTGCAGTGCATTTGAAGATGCAGGCTTAAGAGTGTCTAATGTACAATTCGTCCATTCAAAGCAAGATCGTCCAAGTACATTGGTGATGATTCATGCGAAAAAAAATAGTAAGTCTGCCACAAATGTTTTGCCTCCGCTGATAACATTTGAAGATGAAGCATATACCCCTGCGGTGCAGGAAATTTACAGCAAAGCAAAGGTGCACAGTATCAAATGTCCGATTTAATGACACAAGAAGGTTTTTGTTACGCCTTTAATCCCGATGCGTGCGCCTCATGCGGAGGCAACTGCTGTACAGGAGAGAGTGGCAATATCTTTGTTTCTGTAACGGAAATCACTGCTATCGCAAAGCTTTTAAACCTCGATGAGAGAGAGTTTCGCCGTAATTTTTTGCGTAAAGAGGTCTATCGTTATTCGCTCCAAGAAAAAGTTGTAAACGGCTCGTATGATTGTGTATTTTTTAATCGTTCACAAAATGGGTGTAGTATTTACGAAGCCCGTCCGTTACAGTGTCGAACGTTTCCGTTTTGGGATTACTTTCGTCACCGTATCGATGAACTAAAAGCTGAATGTCCAGGGATAATAGGATGAATAAATTTTTCTTACTAGTGCTCGTAATAAGTGTAGGTTTGTACGGTGCCACAAAGTCTAAAGAACAAAAGAGTGTAGCCATAAGTCAGCCAATAGAAATAAGTGATGAGGCTTATATTTTAGCAGCATTGGATGCTCAAATGCGTCAAAAAAATGATGTAGCTGCCGGCTATTTTGATACACTTTATAGTAAAACCGGACGAAAAGAGTATTTGTATCAATCATTACGTATGGTTGAGAAGAGCAATGACATTGAGAAGCTGACACGTTTAACTCAAACTGCCTTAGTTGTCCACCCTGAAGATCAAACGTTACACCGTTTTGCTATTATCGCGTTGCTTAAAAGCGGAAAATATTCACAAGCAGCACAGGAGTCATCCACGCTAAGTGAGCAGACTAAGAGTGCAGCTGATTATGCATTGAATGCAGAAGCTTTGCTAAAATTGGGTAATTTTCAAGGTGGGTATAGTGCTCTTAAAAAAGGATATGATCTTACACATGATGAAGAGATGGCGGATCGTATAGCCCTCATACTGTATGCCCATTTGGGACAAAAAAAAGAGGCAATAGCCTTTTTAAAAGAGCATATTGGAGAGGATGGAAACAGTAAAGTTCTTGGAAAACGTTTGGGAAGTTTTTATGCCGATAGCGGTGAGTTTGATGATGCGGCATTGATGTATGAACAAACGTATGATCTTACTTCTGATCCTCTTATCGCGCAAGAAGCGATTAAAATTTATGCGTATCAGCAAAATATTGTCAAACTCAACGTAATACTTGAAAAGACAGGTATAAACGATCCTCTTTTATTGGAATTGTATATTCGGAATAAACAATTCGATAAGGCATCCGAATTGGCGAAAAAACTGTATAAACAAGATCAAAATCCCCTCTATTTGGCGCAAAGTTCTGTCTTCGCTTACGAAGCATCTGCAAACAAAAATGATCCTCTCCTTTTGAGTGAAGTGGTCGATGGACTCAAACAGGTCAATAGTGAGATTGAAAGTCCTCTTTATGCTAATTATTTGGGCTATTTAATGATTGATCATGATATTGATGTGGATGGTGGGATGGTATATGTCAAAAAAGCACTGGTCGCCCAACCTGAATCACCGTTTTATATCGATTCTCTCGCATGGGGACATTATAAAAAAGGTGAATGTGCAGAAGCATTGCGTCTGATGAAGCAAGTAGAATCGATGATTGGTACGGAGGAGCAAGAGGTGAAGGATCATCTTAAAGCGATACAGATGTGTAAAACTAAGGAGAAAAAATGATACTTGATGACATCATCAAAAAAACAAAAGAAGATTTAAAAGAGCGTGAAGCCAAGTTTAGTATGGAGTGGTTGGGGCGTTCTTTGGCGTTTAATGCGCGTGCTCCGCGTGATGTACGTCCTTTTTTGAGCGCAACTGCTGATGAGCCGTATCGTATCATCTCAGAAGTTAAAAAAGCGAGCCCTTCGCGCGGCATTATTCGTGAGGATTTTGATCCCGTTGCGATAGCGCAAGCGTATGAGCGTGGCGGCGCGAATGCCATTTCAATTTTGACCGAGCCCCATTTTTTCCAAGGGCATTTGGATTATTTGGCTGAAATTCGTCGTTATGTGGGGATTCCCCTATTGCGTAAAGATTTTATCATTTCCAAATATCAGCTTCTCGAAGCACTTGTTTACGGTGCTGATTTTGTTCTCCTGATTGCGGCAGCACTTTCCAAAAGCGAGCTTAAAGAGCTGTTAAACTACACGCGCCATCTAGGGATGGAAGCATTGGTCGAAATTCACGATAAATCCGAACTTACCAAAGCGATTTATGCAGGTGCAGACATCATCGGAATCAATCACCGTAATCTTCAGACATTTGAGATGAATATGAATCTGAGTTATGATCTCATTCCTCTGATTCCGAATGGAAAAATCATTGTCGCAGAAAGTGGTATCTATGAACATGGGCAATTAGAAGATTTAAGTAAAGCAGGAGTGGATGCGTTTTTGGTCGGTGAATCGCTCATGCGTCAGGATGATGTAGAAGGTGCGCTAAAAAAACTCAAAAACGGATAATAATTTTTCAATTTTATTGTTTTACTAAATATTTAAGCAATCCTTGAGATTACTTTAGGATATGATAGAGCTAATCCTATCTTTTCACAAAGGGTGCTTATGATTGAGCCTGTGAGTCCAGAGTTACAAAAGTTTTATGATATTTTTGATAGCGTTGATAAAAGTAAAATCCCTGAGTTTAAAGATTTTTTGGAAGCCAATGCGGTTAATTTTAACCTCTTTAAAGAGGGAAGTTTTATTGAGCGCTCTTTTCCCTTTGATATGATTCCCCGTATTATCCCTAAAAAAGAGTTTGATCATCTCGAAGCTGGCATTATTCAGCGGGTCAAAGCCCTCAATGCCTTTTTAAATGATATTTACGGCGAGCAGCGTATTGTAAAAGATGGCATTGTCCCTCGCGAATACATCGATTCAGCGGTTGGTTTTCTCCCCACTTTTATGGGAGTCGTTCCCTCTCAGGGGATTCGGACGCATATTAGCGGTATTGATTTGGTAAAAGACAGCGTGAGTGGGGAGTGGGTGATTCTTGAAGATAACCTGCGTGTTCCCAGTGGTGTCAGCTATCCGCTCACGATCCGTCGTGCTTTCCGTCACACCTATCCTGAGTTTTTTGAATCGATGAAAATTTCAAAGATTAAACAATACGGCGATCAGCTTAAAGCGGCTATAAATCATGTCAATACGGGTGGTCTCAATGTCGTTCTTACACCCGGACGATACAATTCTGCCTATTATGAACACAGTTATTTGGCGAAAATTACCGGTGCTACGCTTGCCTTGGGTGAGGATTTGGTGGTAGAAAACAATGAAGTATTTTTACGTGTTTACAACGGCGAACGCCAACGTGTTGGAGCAATATACCGTCGGCTTGATGATGATTTTTTAGATCCCGAAGAGTTTGATGAGGAGAGCTTGATTGGTGTTCCTCATTTGGCATCTGCTTATCGTGCAGGGAATGTAGCCATCATGAACAGTATCGGAAACGGTGTGGCGGATGACAAAGGTATTTATTATTTTGTACCGCAAATGGTAAAGTATTATTTGGATGAAGAGCCTTTGCTTAAAAATGCACCAACCTATCTCCCTTATTATGAAAAAGATCGCGAATATGTTTTGGCAAATATTGATAAATTGGTTATTAAAGACGTTGCTGAAGCTGGCGGGTATGGAGTACTGTTTGGTAATCGTTTGACACCTCAAGAGCGTGCGAATATCATAGCAATGATTTTAGAAAATCCTCGTCGTTTTATTGCTCAAGAGGTCATTGAATTTTACGATTTACCCTGTATGATGGAGGGAAAAATTCTCCCTCGAAAAGCCGATTTACGTGCCTACGTCATCTATGGAGAAGAAGTAAGTGTGAGCATGGGTGGATTGACCCGTTATGCGATGGAAGAGGGTAATTACCTCGTCAATTCGTCTCAAGGAGGCGGATTCAAAGATACATGGGTGGTAGAATTATGATGACAAACGGTGTGGCTATTTCCGTCAATACGGCGCAAAGACTCTATTGGTTTGGGCGCTACGTTCAGCGTGCTGAGACTCTTTTACGTGAACTTGTCAACAGTTATGATTATGTCATTGATCGTGATGTGGATGATGGGCGTAAGCTCTACGCAAAACTGGGAATCGAGATTGAGTATAGCAGTGCCCTTGATTTTTTGAAACAGGGGATTTATGGAGAGCATGGAGCAAGCATTGAGTTGATCATCACATGGGCCAGAGAAAATGCAATCGAAACGCGCCATCTATTGGATGAGCGTGGATTTTCGACCCTTAATAAAATTTTTAATCATATTGTAGCAGGACGGGAAAGTGTCGTTAGTCCTACTACTTTGGAAGAGATGATTGATGATTTTGCCCTCATTTTGGGTATTTTTTCATCGGAATTGGGACGACCTAAAGCCTACCATTTTATCCGTTTGGGTCAGCAGATTGAACGATTTGATTTGATTTTAAGACTCTATGAGGGAGTTGATCTTGTTAATGCTGAACTTGAAGCAATGAATGCGATTGCCAGACGGCTCAATCGTCATTATCAGCCGTTGAAAATCACTTCATCCGATATTTCTAAAGCTCTTGAGGTAGTAAATGGGGTTATTGATCGAGTGATTCAAGAAAATGCATGCATTTTGGAATATACGGATGAAGCGTCACAATCGCAAGGATGAATATGGGTTTAATCGAAGAAGTATTTACAATAGAGCTTCCGGTAGGGGAGTCTTTTAGGATTCAGCGTTGCCGTTATGAGGATAAAAAAAGTACGAAGCGTATTTCTATTGTCAGCGGTATCCATGGTGATGAGCTGGAGGGGCAGTATGTTTGTTTCTTGCTTGGTCAGTGGTTACGTAATAATCCGGATAAAATTCGGGGAATAATCGATATTTACCCTGCAATCAACTCGTTGGGACTGGACAGTATTACCCGCTCTATCCCTTTTTATGATGTTGATTTGAACCGAATTTTTCCGGGAAGTAAAAATGATTTTCTCCCTGCACAAATTGCTGATGGAGTGGTCAATGTGATGAGAGGAAGTGATTTAGCAATCGACATCCACTCCAGCAATATATTTTTACGTGAAATTCCGCAGGTACGTATTGCAAAGTCCCAAGAAGGTGTTCTTGTTCCCCTTGCTAATTTATTGAATATTGATTTTGTCTGGGTTCATGATGCGGTAACGGTGTTGGAATCAACATTTGCCCACGCTATGAATACTATCGGAACAAAAACGTTGGTGGTAGAGATGGGTGTTGGGATGCGCTTGGGTAAAGCGTATGGACAGCAATTGCTTGATGGACTGTTAAATTTGATGGTGCATGAAGGGATTTTGGATAGTGAGCCATTGGATGTTCGTTTTCCGATGCAGTCACATGAAGGGGAAGTGGCGTATCTCAATGCCGCGTGTCCCGGATTGTTTGTCCCTGTCATCGAACATTGTCAGATTATCGAGAAAGGTTCGGTTGTCGGGCACATTGTGAGTGCTCTTAGTGGTGAGGTTATGGATGAGGTCATTGCTCCGATGGGGGGGATGCTTTTTACGATCAGAGCGTATCCGATTGTCTATGAGGGGTCATTGCTTGGACGGATTTTTGGAGAAAAACAATGAGACGATTTGATATAGTAACCCTTGAATCCCCCAACCGAGCCCCTTTGCGTATTGAAGGGTTTTTATTTGGCGATGAAAAGTCCAAAGGACCTTCTGTAGCGATTATCGGTGCTATGAGTGGAGACCATATCAATCAGCTTTATGTAGCATCAGGATTGGTTGAGTATTTACGCACCAAAGAAGAAGAGGGGAAAATCATCGGACGTATTCTCGTCGTCCCTGCGGTCAATGCGTATGCCCTTAATATGGGAGAAAAAAATTGGCCACTTGATAAAACGGATCTCAATATGATGTTTCCCGGATACGCTCAGGGTGAAACAACGCAGCGAATTGCATCACGGCTTTTTGAAACACTCAAAGGGTATGATTATGGGATTATCCTAGAAGGCAGGCGCGATCAGGGGATGTGTCTTCCGTATGTCAAGCTCATTCAAAGCGGTTATGAAGATTTGGAGTGCGTCAAAGATTTAGGGATGGGGTTTGTCCATTATCGTCCTCATGAGCCGGTTGAAACGGCTATGCTTCAGTACAACTGGCAACTGTGGGAAACCAAAGCATTTTCGATTGTTTTTGGTAAAAATGGGTCAATCGATCAGACGATAAGTGATGAAGTTCATACCGCAATCGTTAGATTTCTTTCTAAGCGTAGTATCCTTGATTTTCATGTTTTTGAAGGACGAAAGAGTAATATCCTTGATCCCAATCGTATAACCGTCATCAAAGCGTCACGAGCAGGGATTTTTATATCTAAAGTAACGTGTGGTTCGCCGATTAAAAAAGGGGAAGTTGTGGGGGTAATTATGGATGCTTTGAGTGGGGAAAAACTTGAAAAAATGCTTTCGCCTTGTGAGGGGATTGTAACGTGCCAATATTCACATCCCCTTATTTTCCAAAACTCTATTGCCTTTCGGATTGCGTCAGTAGAGTTGTGCTGTCAAATCGAAATTAAGAATAAGTAATAGTAATATAATAAAAAGAAAAAATTATATTAATCTTTTAAGAATTTGAAGGTATAATTGACTAATTTTATCGTCAAGGTCCTTTAATTATGAAGACGTACACGACATATAAGCGTCTGATTGCAAAAACGGTTATTTTATCCTTATTGGCAAGTTTGACGATTGCTTTCGTATACGGAATTTATATCAAACAACGTGCCATTGAGAACCTGGCACGAGTTGATGCTCGCAAAACAAGCCGTATGGCTTTTGAAGCCCTTTATTCGGCGATGGAAAAAGGGTGGAGCAAACAAGAACTCGATGCGATTATTGTCCGTCTTAATAATGTTGAGCCGGATATGCGAATTAACGCGTATCGCAGCCCTATCGTGGCGGCACTTTTCGGAGATCGGATAAACGATAAAAAGAGTCGCGAACACGATCCTATGGTTGCTCGTGCTATGAAGGGGGAAGAGATACTGACCGGGAGTGACGAGATTCGTTACCTCTATCCGATTGTTGTCAATCAAGAGTGTGTCGTCTGTCATACGAATGCCAAGGTCGGAGATATTAACGGTGTCATCGATGTCCGTTACCCTGTAGGAAATTTAAAAATATCATTGACGATAATGATAAATTCCTTTATTATCTTTTTTGTTTCTTTTACTATTATTATCTTTGCCATTTTATATTTTAGGCTGAATACCTTGCTTGTACAGCCGCTAAAGCAATTTATCGGATTGATTCAAGAGATTATCGGTAAAAATGATATGGCCAAACGGGTTAGCCTTAATACGAAAATTCTCGAAGTAAAAAATATCGAAAATTATTTTAACAAAATGCTTGATTCTATCCAAAGTTACTACGAAAAGCTTCAGGAACTTTCCGACCGAGATTACCTCACAGGACTTTACAACCGCCGAAAATTTGAAGAGTTTCTCTCATATGAAATCGGGCGTTCTCTCCGTCATCAGCATAAATTTGCCGTTTTGATGATTGATTTGGATAATTTTAAATATATTAATGACACCTACGGTCACGCAGCGGGGGATTTGGTACTCAAATCGGTGACGGAAATTTTTGGGACTAACTTGCGAAACGCCGATATTCTGGCGCGACTCGGAGGAGATGAGTTTGCGGTTATATTGCCCGAAACCCCATATGAAAATGGCTATGTTGTCGTTGAAAAACTCAGAGCGCAACTGGAAGCCACTCCGATTTCACTGATGTCGGATCAAATTACTCTGACGGCAAGTTTCGGTATTGCCGAGTACCCTGAGCAGGGAGACAGTATTGAATCTCTCCTTACCGGTTCAGATATAGCGATGTACAAAGCCAAAAGAGCGGGAAAAAACACAATCGCCCGTGCGGATCAAAACGATCAGGAGATGGCAGCGGAAATTCAGAAAAAAGGGGAGTTTATACGCCATGCGATCGATGAAGATCGGCTGGAGCCTTTTTTCCAACCGATTTATGACATCCGGACAAATGAGCTTTTCGGATATGAGGTGCTTGCCCGTATACGTGATGGACAACGTTATATGGCGGCAGGGCAATTTATGGAAATTGCCGAGAGTTTAGGGATGGCTTCGAGAATTGATCAAATCATGTTGTCTAAAGGGCTCGACATACGGGGAGATTTAAAGATGTGGGATACCCATTTCTTTTTCAACCTCTCTACGCATAGTCTTTTTGGAGATGATTATGTCTCTGTGATAGAAAAACATTACGCGCAAAACTCTTCAGGCACAGGGGATACAGGTGTTGTAATCGAAATTTTAGAGCGTGAAGCGATCCATAATGTTAAAGCGCTGATGGAGATTATCGAAGCGATGAAGGAGAGAGGGATCGCATTCGCATTGGATGATTTCGGTTCCGGATTTTCGTCGTTTGTGTATCTGAAATATTTTGATACTGATTATGTCAAGATAGACGGCGAATTTGTCAAAAATATCACGGTCAATAAAAAAGATCGTATTTTTGTTAAACATATCAACCAAATCGCACAAGAGTTTGGTAAAAAGACAATCGCTGAGTATGTTGAGGATGAAGAGACACTTGCAATTCTTAAAGAGTTAGGGGTCGATTATGCCCAAGGGTATCACCTTGGAAAGCCGCAGAAACTAAGCTGATTAGCTTAGGATATTTTTAGCACACTCATTAATCCGTTTTCCATCAGCCTTCGAACCAAGCGTTTTAGAAGCAGCACCCATGACTTTACCAATTTCTTTTATCGACGTTGCTCCCACTTCGGTGATGATAGCGCGTAGGGCACTCTCTAATTCTTCATCGCTAAGTTGCTGTGGCAAATAGGCCTCAAAAATAACCGCTTCGGATGCCTCTTGGTCGTACAAATCTTCACGTCCCGCATTTTTGTACTGGGTCATTGCATCGTAACGCTGTTTGACTTGTTTTTGAATAATTTTGATAATATCATCGTCTGTTAATTCTTTGCGCTCGTCCACTTCGATTTGTTTCATAGCACTGCTTAGAAGGCGTAATGCATCACGAACAGAATTGTTTTTTTCTTTCATTGCCGTTTTAATATCATTGTTTATTTGTTCTCGTAATGACATGGATACCCTTTGGAACTATTTTTGCTTATTATAGCTAAATAATCATCGGGATGGGCTATGCGACTAACACTCACTTTTTCGGTGCTCGCTGCATCATTGTTACTTGGCGGATGTACCGCAAAGCTCACAGAACCCGAAATCACGTTTACTCCTCCTAAATACGTCGAAGAGATGCCATCGCGCGAGGAAGAGAGCAGTTTTACAGCACAGGGAAGTTTGTTTGGTCAAGGGGACAGTCCCCTTTTTTCCGATCACAAAGCGATGCATGTTAATGACATCGTAACCGTTGTTATTTTAGAAAAAGCGACGAGTTCAAGCAAGGCAAATAAAGCACTTACGGAAGCCGATAAGCTAGGGCTTAATGGTGGCATATTTGCTGGTGCCGGTGCTAATTCCACCGTTAACTCTGCGTTGGGAAGAGTGAATGGAGTGAGTGAGATTGGATTTACGGGAGGATCAACCTCAAGCTATGCCGGTTCAGGGGCTGCAACCAAAGATGCCTCATTTACGACAACCGTATCGGCACGTATTGTCAAAGTAATGTCCAATGGAAACTATTTTATCGTAGGACGTCGTGAGATTATGGTAGATGATCAGAAACAGATAATGCAGTTAAGCGGAGTGATTCGCCCCTACGATATTGACCAAAATAATCAAATCAACTCTGCAAAAGTTTCGGATGCCAAGATACTCTATGCGAATGAAGGGGATGTTGACCGCTCCATCAACCGAGGCTGGGGAAGCAAGCTAGTCGAAGCGATTTGGCCGTTTTAACTATTTAAACGCCAAGGGAGCAATACCCGAAGGGGCACGCCGAGTCCCCATGGCTACGCTAACGCTATGTTCTCCTCAGCAGAGAGCTCACATATGCTTGCATGTATTTATTTATCTAATCACTTGTAGTGGATCAATGTGGGCATTGCGTTGGGTTACTTGGAACATGAGTTCACGACCTACGCGACCGATGATTGAGCCTTGTTTGAGGCGTTGACCTACTACCACTGTAGGGGCAATTTTATCAAGATGGGCATAGATGGTATGAAGTCCGTTGTCATGCTCGATGATGATAACATTTTCAAGCATTGCGGTTGGTTTGGCGAGGATGACTTTGCCGTTTAGGATTGCTTTTACTTTTGCATCCGGATCGGTAGGACGCAGAGAAATAGATTCGTTATAAATCTTTATTCCATAAACGGGATCAGTATAAGGACCAAAGCGTTTGGTGATGACATACCCATCAAGAGGGGAAATGGTGCGCTCACCGCTATAGGCTGCTGTGTTGGAGGGTTGGTATTGGGAAATGGCTTCTCTCGCCCCTTCCGGAAGAGGTTTAGAACCTGGTTTTTGAGCAACAAGAGGAGGTGGAGCTTTTTTAGGTCTCATCTCTTCACGCTTGATGATGTTAAGGCTCGCAAGGGTGTTTTGGAGTGAACGCTGTTGGTTAAGGATATGACCAAGAGAGAGTTTGTACTCATTTTTTTCTTTTTCTAACAGAGCAATTGCTTTTTCATTCTCTTGTTTGGTTGCGATGACGATTTGCTTTTGCTTATCGATGATAGCGATGGAGTGTTTCAGTACTGTTGTTTGATTGGAAAGAGAAGAGATTTTGGCGGCATTTTCACCAAAAATAAAATTAAGTTCTTTGATCTCTTGGTTGATTTGTTTGAGATGCAGTTTTAGTGCCTCTTCGGTAATAATGCTATTGGCTTCTTTGGCACGATCATCATTGATCAGCAAGGATATGGAAGTGTTACGGGCGATGGCAAAGACAAGTTTTTGCTCAATGTTATTTTGGGTTTTGATTAAAAGGTCTTGTTGGGATTGAAGCCCGTGAAGATTTTGTTTGTTGGACTGATAGACATTTTCTTTGCTTTGAAGTTCAGTTATAAGGGTATTAATATGCTGTTGTTGTGCTCCAACTACTTGGCGTTGCTGCATAATCTTACTGGCAGTTGCTTCGAGCTTAGCGTTAAGGGAGGAATAGGTTTGTTTGGTCTCATTCAACTGAGACGCTGTGGATTTGATCCGTTCGTCGATCTTAGCACCATTGAGTGAGAGGGCTAAAAAGGAGGCAAGAACGAGTGAGGTAGGCAGACGAATCATTTATTCTTCTTCGCGATGAAACATAACAATGGTAAACGTAAGTGCTATTGAAATTCCAAGTGAAATAGCCAGTGAGCGCAGGGCATCGTTTACAAAATTAAAAAGCTGTACACTTATCCCTATCTCTTTGAGCGGCAGTGTCAAAATAGCGTAGTAATCAATAATAAAAAAAGAAAAACACAAAATTAACGTGGCGATCATAGCATCAACAATGGCAAGACGAAACAGCACGGCAGAACGAAGCCATACCGGTGCCCCAAAAAGTGCCATAATATTCATTCTCTCAGCGTGCTGAAATTGCCATAGACGCATCTCTTTAAGAATAAGAAGCGAGGTAACAGCAGCAATAGCAATAGAGAAAACTTGAACCACATCTTTGAAAAGAAGCATCAGTTTGTAGACCGTATCGTGCGTTTGTGAGAATCCTTCTACGCGTTCAATAGAACTGTTTTTTTGGAGCTTTTTTTGGAGACCATTGATTTCATGAGGCGTTGGAAAACGGTTTAGATAAATCCGATAAAACTTCGGTAAAGTAAGCTTTAAGAGAGCAAGATTTTTTTCGCTCATCTCCCCTTTAAGGCGCTCTAATACTTGAGCAGTACTGATAGGTTCGCTTCGCTCAATCATAGAACTCATGGTTTTAAACTCTTGAGGTGTAAAGGTTTTATTGGCAACAACAATGACGGAATAATCATTTTTTAGGTGAGATTCGTAGGCTGCGATAGTGCGATCAACGGCTACGTAAATTTGCACCGATGCGAGAACCGTAAAAAGAGCGATGATGAGAGAAATATGATTTTTAAGCGATTTCATTGATGGTTCCAAACTCAATATGATAGTGTTTATAGGGGACTTTTAACCCTTCCGGAATATGGTGGGTGACGACAACTACGGTTGTTTTTAGTTGAGTATTAGCCCCCTCAAGCAGGCTCCAGATGACGGATGAAGAGTATTCATCGAGATTACCTGTCGGCTCATCGGCAAGGATTAGAATAGGGTTATGAGCAAGAGCTCTTGCCATGGCAACCCGTTGTTGTTCGCCACCACTGAGCTCAGGAGGGTATTTTCCCGCTTGATGCGTTAGTTTTACGTGCGCCAAAAGTTTTTGTACTTGAGCACCGCTTACATCACTTGTGTAGCCCGAAATGATGAGGGGAAGCATTACGTTTTTTTCAATTGTCCACTCTTTGATAAGTTTATAGTCTTGGAAAACAATACCAATGTGACGACGAAGAAAATTGAGTTTAGAGGTACCGATATGGTTCATCTTCACCCCTCCGACACTAAGCTGTCCCTGACGCGGTTCAATGGCACCATAAAAGGATTTAAGGAGCGTTGATTTACCGCTGCCGCTTGCCCCCGTTATGAAAACAAAGCTTCCGGCATCGATACTGAAAGTGGCTTTGGAGATAATGGTTTCAAACTCTTTATACGAGAGTGAAAGATTTTCGGCAACTATTACTTTATCCATGGAGTAGCTCGTCTAGTAAGATATGGGCTTTTAAGTTTGTGCTTGAGCGGACGGGTAAGGTGGGAAAATAGCGAGCTTTTCCTTCTTTAACGATTAAATAAAGGTGTTCAGGGCGGTCAAAACTTCCCATTGCCAGTCGAATCATCCATCCCCCGCCGTGTATATCAAAACTAGCTTCTGCGTTTAAAAATCCCCATTCACGGCGATAGGTTTGACGCTCTATTTTTGGAAGTATAGCATCATTAATCGGCATTTGAGAAAAAACAAATTCCCCTTCAAGCCTTTTTTCAGGACTTTCTAAGTCGTTGATGAGGGTAACGTCATAGATGTTCTTCTCCATCTTTTTCCAACGGTCTTCGTATTTGCTCGTGATGGCAATATCACGATTTTTATGTACCTCAAAACTGACATACGGTGGATGAGAATACGTCTCAAGTGCAAAGCGGTAGTAGTTTTCACTGTCGGTACGTAGTTCGAGTCTCCCTTGTGGTGCTAAGGCGCGAATCGCTTCTTCGACAAATGCATCGCCAATAACACGACGATGGGGTTTTTTGTCCCATGGAACGGGGAAATGGACATAAATTCGACTCAAAGAATTTGAGGGGACAAATTCTAAAAAAAGTCGTGCATCGTAATCCAAAATCATGATATTGGTTAAGTTTTGAATCGTGATTTGTTTGAGCGCTTGCTCGATGGAGGGTTTGTGAATCTCCAATCCGATAAAAAGAACATCAGGGTTTGTGATGGCTTGATGGAGCAGATGACGAGCTGAACCAAATCCAACTTCGAGCCGTATCTCAGCCCCAGAGGGAAAATCAGTAGTAAAAAAATCGACGGATTTGAGGGCATCGTGCTGTTTTAAGTGAACATTTTCACCTGCCGTATCGACATTGGAAGCCAAAATGGTACTGCCAGAGTGGTTGGCATACGCAAGTAAGGCATGTTTGACGAGAAAATTAGGGCTAGGGCGGGTGATTTTATCACTTTTGAGGAGATTTTTTTCACCACTTTTTTTATGAAGAATAAAAAATTCACGATCTTTATAGCGTGTTGCCACGAGGGATTCTTTCCCCTCGCCACGAGAGGTAGCACTAAAATCAAACGTCACATCTCCCTCTACTGCCGGAAAGGGTACGGTATGAAATGAGTCTAAATGGAGATGAGGCATAATCTATTTAGTCTCATACATAAGTTCGATTCCCTGCGTCGGGAGAGAGCGGATACCGTCTTTGTCTACACCCATAACTTCATAAATGTAACCTGTATTGGATTTAATGCTGCTGTCGTGAAATTTAGCATCTTTGATGTTGTTGATTTCAACCGATTCACGGTTAATCCAGCTGATTTTAGTTGTTTTAATGACCGTATAGCTAACAACACGCGGATCGTCATTCGTCCATTGCAAATCAACGCCATTGGCATAGACTTTACCATCGTATGCGATAGGAGCATGGGGTTTTGCAAGAGCGATACCTTGGGTAATGAGTGACCCCATCGGGCTTTCCAATCCATCTTTATCCACAGCGGTGATTTTGTAGTAGAACGGTTCTCCATCTTCTTTGGTAGTGTCGGTGAAGGTCGTTTCGATAAGTTTTACGCGGTACTCGTAGTTACCATTGGAACTTGCAGAGCGATAAATATTGTAGTGGCTTAAATCTTCTAATTTACTGGCTTCCCATTTTAGAGCAATTGCTTTGGGTAGATTAGTCGTAGCTGTAATATTTTTTACTTCAGCAGGGAGAGGTTTTGTGACCAGTTTGGCTGTTTCGCTTGGCTCAGTGGAGAGCTTGTCAAATGTAATTGCCCGTACACGGTAATAATAGACTTGACCGTCTTTTAGATCTCTGTCAATATATTCCGCATTAAGACGTCCCTCAATGGTTTTGATTTCAGCCCATTTTTGATCGTTTATATTGAGACGGTCGATTGCATAACCATTGATTCGCGTATTTGGATGGGGACGCCAGAGGAGTTTTGCGCTGCGAGGCATATTTCCAACCGATTGGAAAAAGCTGACAGGAGCAATCATCGGCAAGGTGGAGACAGTTATCATTTCGCTGCCGTTGGATTCGATATTTTCTTTTCCACTGGAGGTGAAACGATACAGATATTGGGTATTAGGGGTTAATTTTTCATCGACGTAATGTGTCGCAAATCGGCTGTTAATGGTGGCAATACGACTCAGTGTTTGATTGCTCTCCGCAGGAGTTGATCGATAAATATTATAGCCGCTAACATTAGGATCACCAATGGCTTTCCATTCAAATGCAATGGTATTAATATCCGATAATGACCCATTGAGTGAAGGTACAGGGAGTGAGGGATCAATAGTGATTTTTTTTTCAGGGGTTGGCTGGGGGGCGCAGCCGCTAAAAAGACTAAGCGCTAAAGAGATGCTCAAAGCGTATTGAAGTGAACGTTGCATGCAATTCCTTGGGGTCAAAATGTTTTTCTAAATAATCATCCATTACTGCGTCCATTGGAGCCTTGAATGAGAGTGATTCACCACTGGTCGGATGAACCAAATAAAGCATATAAGCGTGGAGCAAAATATGTTCCACCTTGTTGTCTTTTTGGTGCGTTCCATAGAGATGGTCGCCTAGGATATGACGGCTGATGGACTCGAGGTGGACGCGAATTTGATGGGTTCGTCCGGTAAAGAGTTTACAGACAATGAGCTCGCACGTAGCATCATGGGAAGGGAGCAATTTTCGAAACATTGTTTTCGCATTTTTGCCTGATTCGATAATCCCCATTTTGAGACGATTCTGACTACTGCGCCCGATTGGTCTATCAATAGTAGTCTCTTCTTCTTTGAGAGGAGGGGTGATAACTGCTAGATAATAGCGCCCCATCGTTTTGTCTTGGAGTTGGAGAGAAAGGGCTTCGTGTGCTTCATTGTTTTTGGCAATAACCATCACACCGCTTGTCCCTCGGTCGAGGCGGTGAACGATACCGTGACGCTCTTCACCGCTGAGCGTTGAGAGGGCAATGCCGCGTGTTTTGAGCCAATCGACAAGAGTCGGCTCTTTGACACTTGGTGCTGGGTGTACGGTAAGACCGCTTGGTTTGTTGATGACCATCATATCATCGTCTTCAAACAAAATCTCGACATCAAAATCGATAACATGTGCAGGGGTTGATTTCATTTTCGGGAAATAGACCGCTACGCTTTGACCGGCTTTAAGTTTAAGACCTGCCTTTGCCGTCGCTTTGCCGTCTATAACAATGGCATTTTGTTCGATAAGCTGAACGATCTGGTTGCGCGTTTGAGAGAGCATTGATGTTAAAAAAACATCCAAACGCATCGCTTCTTCAACAATAAAGGTAATATTTTCGCGTTGCATCGATCTCCTTGGTGGAATAGTTGGGTTATGCTACAATTCAAGTGAACAAAAATTTAATACTAAATGAGACTATTCAATTGCTTAATATTGATCGGCGAATTCTAGCACATTTTGACTATGTAACTGTTGCGCTACTGATTCCTATTGTTTTTTTATCAGGTTGGTTGATTTATG